>Ga0307510_10001447_pt1 | contig 26132 bp, 26 predicted proteins | sample 12_EM_MG_FD_207224 | JGI IMG/M metagenome (GOLD analysis project Ga0307510, IMG submission 207224) | Populus trichocarpa ectomycorrhiza microbial communities from riparian zone in the Pacific Northwest, United States - 12_EM | ecosystem: Host-associated > Plants > Roots > Unclassified | place... | reverse complement strand
CCAGTAGCCGGGGTCAGAGTAATTACTCTGACCCCCAATCAATCACCGTCTTCTATGCCAACGCGGGCTCTCCAGCCGTCTGAACATGCATGGGAGAAACAGTCGTCTCCGCTGCAAAGAACGCCACGAGATTCCCCAGTCCACCCGCTTCCCGCTGCAGGCTGGCTGCCGCGGCCTGGATGTCATCCACCAGTTCGGCATTCTGTCCAGTAATCGTGTTCAACTCACCGAAGGCCGCGCCCATCTGGGCCAGCGCCACGGTCTGTTGCTTGCTGCCCATGGCGATGGTGGCCGAATGATCGGCGACACGCGCGAAGCCCGTGACGATGTCGTCGAAAGAAGCGCGTGACTGGGCGGCAAGCACAGCGCCGGCCTCGACGCGGTCGGTGTTGTCTTCGATCAATGCACGGATCTCCTTGGCCGAGTCCGCGCAGCGGTGCGACAGGCTGCGTACTTCAGAGGCCACCACCGAGAACCCGCGCCCCTGTTCGCCGGCGCGCGCGGCTTCCACGGCGGCGTTCAAGGCCAGCAGGTTGGTCTGGAAGGCAATGGCCTGGATGATCTCCACCACTTCGGCGATGCGGGCGCTGCCGCCCTTGATCTGGGCCATGGCATCCAGGCTGCGCGCCACGATGTCACGGCCGTCGCGGGCTTTCTCGCCCAGTTGCTTGATCTCGCCATCCACCGCCTGGGTGAGCGAGGCATGGTGGACGATGGCATCGGAAAGGCTGGCCAACTGCGCTGAAGATTCCTCAAGCGCCGCCGACTGGCTCTGCGTGCGATGGGACAACGACTCGCTACCGCCGGACATGATCCGGCTGATGTTGCGGACGGTGCCCGAGCTTCCGCGAAGGCCGGTGACGATGTCCTGGAGTTTGTCGTCCATGGTGGCCAGCGAGCGGGAAAGCACGGCCAGTTCGTCGTTGCCTTGCTGGATGGTGGCATGTCCAAGTCGGCCCGAGGTGATGCCCTCGGCCACCGTGGACGCCGCGCGCACGCCGCGCAGCACGCGGCGAAGCAACAGCACGTCCAGCAGCAGGGCGATCACGAAACCGACGCCAATGGCACCCAGCATGGCCCAGCGGGCCACCGTCACCTGGTGCACCTGCTGCTCGAACCGCTGCGCGCCGTCGGAGGCCACCTTGTCCAGGATATTCCCGGCGTCCGTTTGCAACGTGATGTAGACGGGACCGAGCAGGTCGTCCTGCACTTCGCTGGCCTCGTCGTATTTCTCGGTGGTGAGTTTTTCCGCCATGCGATCGAAGAACTTGTCGATCGATGCCTTGTGGCTTGCGAACGAGGTGTAGTCGTCGCCCTTGGGCACCCCGCCGCTGATCTGCAGGTAGGCGTCCCAGATGCGGGCAATAAGTTTCTGGTTGGTGTGGATCACGCCTACCGCGCTTTCTGAGCGCGAAGGCAATTTCATCTGCAGCGACTCCTGCACTTCCTGCGCGCTGGAGCGGTAGATGTTCATCATGCGGCCCACGACGCTGGCCGTGGCAAGTTCGGAGCTGTACATCGTGCGCAGGGCATCGCCGGCGCGGGACATGGCGGTCATGCCGATGGCGGCGGACACCGCCATCACCACCACGAAGCAGGTGATGCGCAGGACGAAGGTGACGCGAAGGCCGGTAAGGCGGGGAAGGGTGGGGAACTTGAAGCTTGGAAAAGGCACGATCGTTTTCCTGGGGAGGGAATATCGGGGGAGTACGTGGCTCGCCCGTTTATCGACCGTGCAAGGCGTTTCTTAAGTAAAAAATCCTTTAATTTCAATTATTTCAGAAGTATTTCAAGGGTGGGTCGAAGCGGTGTCAGAGGCCGGGGAGGGGTCAGAGTAATTACTCTGACCCCGGCGCGGCCGCAGCTGCCCGGTATCCGGTCTGCGGCTGCCGGCGCCATGCTATCCAGCCCATCACCGCAAGCGCCACGAATCCGGCATACAGCACGGCAGTGACCAGCAGCGACTTGTAGACGTATTCCCCCACGTAGATCACGTCCACCGCGATCCACAACGGCCACGCGGCGGTATGCCGGCGTGCCTGCCACCATTGGGCAACCAGGCTGAAGGAGGCGAGCGCTGCATCGAGCCACGGCAGGGCGGCGTCGGTGCGGTAGTGCATGAATGCCCCCAGTGCCACCGCGCCCACCACGCCCAGGCCCATGTGCCATAGCGCTTCGCCTGCCGGCAACGGCGCCACGCGAACACGGCCATCGTCATCCAGGTTATTGAGCCATCGCCGCCAGCCATACGCGATGAACGCCGCGAACGCGCCTTGCAGCAAGGCATCGGAATAAAGCCGCGCGTCGATGAACACCCACGCATAGGCCACCACCGACACCAGCCCCACCGGCCAGCACCAGGGGTGGCGGCGGGCGGTAAGCCACACCGCCGCCGCGCTGACGAGCGCGGATGCCAGTTCAAACCAGGAAAGCTCAAAAGTCATACGTCACCGATAGACGCGCCAGGCGCGGCATACCCGGGAACAGGTAGCTGTCGCCGCCGCTGGTGCCGGTATCCCGCCAGTAGAAGTGGTTGAACACGTTGTCCACGTTCAGGCGCCAGGTGAGCGCGTGGCCATTGAGTTGTGCTTCGTAGCGAAGGCCGGCGTCGAATATGTGATAAGCCGGTACGCGCGTGGCGCCATCGGGCGTGGCCACGTTCGGGCTGGCGTAGCGCCAGCCGCCCAGCAGGCTCAGGCGCGGCGCGAAGGGCAGGCGGTAATCGGCGTAGACGGCCGAGCGCAGGCGCGGCACGTTCACCACCTGGTGATCTTCGTACGAGGGTGTGCCTGTGTCCTGGGCGCGGGCACGGATGACATTGATGCTGGCAGTGAGCCGGAAATTCTCCGTGACGCGACCGGCGGCGTTCAATTCCACGCCGGTGTGCACTTCGTTGCCTTGCTGCACAAAGGTGAAGCCGCTGGCCGAATCGTCCGGCCGGGCGAACTGGTAAGGCTGGCTGATGCGATACACCGCCGCCTGCAGGTCCAGCGCGTCGCTCACGGCATACTTCACGCCGGCTTCGACCTGGCGGGACAACAGCGGCGGCAGGACGGTGCCGCCATTGGTGGTCCAATAAGGCGCCTCGGTGCCCAGTGACAATCCCTTGCTGAAGCTTACATAGGTGGTCAGCGGCGCGGTCGGTTGCCACATCAGCGCCGCCTGCGGCAGGACTTTGACCAGACGCGTTTCACGGGAAAGCGTGCCGGTATCGTCGTACTCGCGTTCGTTAAGCCGCACGAAACGGGCGCCGGCAATCACCTGCCAGGTGTCTGAAAAGTGCACGCGGTCCACCGCGAACAACGCGCGCTGCCAACTGGTGAGGGTGCGCGCCGAGGGGCCGGGCTGGTTGGGCGATGGGTCGAAGTAGGGTGGATTCTTCTCGTCGATATTCGCGGTGCCGACGTAATCGTAGACATACGGCCGCTGGTCCAGCGTGCGCCGGAAGGCGCTGGCGCCCACGTTCACTTCGTGGCTGATCGAACCGGTATCGAAGCTGCCGGCAACCACCGCACGCACCTCGTCGTTTTGCCGCGTGTCGTCGGGGCTGCGGAAATCGTAGACATCGTAGTCGCCGTTGGGGGCGAAGAAATACCCGGGCGTAGCGCCTGAGGCACAGCTTGCCGCGTAGAAGCAGCCGTAGGCAAAGGCGACGTTGTCGTCGATCCGGGTGCGGCTGTGCCCGGCGGAAAGGCGCATCGTCCAGTTGTCGCTGAAACGATAGCTGTAGCGCAACGTGGTGTTGCTGGCGTTGATGCCCACGGGACGCTGCCAGGGTTGGTAACCCAAGAGCTGCGTGCGGCTGGGATGCGGCGGAAGGGTGGTTCCGCCAAGCAACTGGTAGCCGGACACCGAGCGCTGGCCGCTGGTCTGGTAGTCGGTATCCAGTTCCAGCTTGCTGTCGTCGTTGATCTTCCAGTCGGCCGCCAGCGAGATGAAGCTGCGCCGGCCGTCGAGATGATCCACATAGGAATGCATATTCTCGTGGGCGGCATTCACGCGCAGCCCGAACGCCGGCGTGAGCCAGCCGCCCATATCCACGGCGGTATAGGTCGAGCCGTGCGAATCGGTACCGATGGTGGCCGTATGGACGTCCGCAGGGCGCTTGCTGACATAGTTCACAAGACCGCCGGGAGCCACCACACCGGCTTCCAGGCCGCCCAGCCCTTTGAGGATCTCCACGCGCTGCTTGTCTTCCAGTGGAACCAGCTGCTCGGCGGAGATGGTGAGGTCGTTCAGGCGGAAAGCGGTGGCCAGGTCCAGCGGGAAGCCGCGGATGGCGATGTCCTGGTAGTACCCCACCGGCGCGTAGTTGTCGCCGACGGCGGCGTCGCCGCGCACCAGCTCGCTCAGCGAGCGCGGCTGGCGGTCGTCGATCTGGTCGCGGGTGATCACCAGGATCGAGGCGGGCGTGTCATGCAGCGGCGCGGAGCCGAAGCTGCCGAAGGTGTCCAGTTGCGCGTCACTGGCGCGATAACCCTTGTCGACGGTGGCTTTGACGTCGACGGTGGCAAGGTTCTTCGCTTGTGTCACCGAGGGCGCATCCGGCGCGTCCGCGGCATGAGCCACGGCGAGAGCGGAAAACAGGGCAAGGGCGAGCGGGGTACGGAGTAGGGTCATCGTCGTCTTCGGGCAAAGCGAAGCGACGGTAAACCGCATCGCCGTCCTGGCGATGCGATCTATCAAGCTCCCTACGCCGGTACTAACCGGGTCAGGTTCCAAGGGACTCTCTCAGCCTGACTGTACGCCAGGCACCCCCGCTTCAATCTGGTTATTAAATCACGAATTGCCGGGAAGTTGTCGAATGGCGGCGAGCAGGGCCTTGCCCTCGGCGCTGTGGAACCATGCCGCATGCCCCAGCAGGAAGGTCTCGTAAGCCACCTGCGCATGGGCGGGGGCGCCGGTGATGGCCTGGAAATACTCAACTTCCGAGAGCGCGAAATCGACATGGACGATGGGCAGGAGGTCGGCGAGCAAGGCGAGGTCGCCTGCCGGCAAGGGATGAACCTGTCGATAGCCTTCGATCAGCGCCAGTGCGATGTCCACGTGCGCAGCGCCCGGTTGATCAAGGGCAAGCCAGGCAATCGCGTTGCGTTCAATGGCCGTGGCAAGGTCGAACAGGGCGAAGGTCGGTGCCGACAGGCCGAAGTCGAAGACGGCCGTGATCTGTGCATTGGCACCGGTACCGCTCCATCCGAGGTTGGATACGTGCCAGTCGCCGTGCGTCCACAGCGAGGGTTTTTCCGCCAGCGCTTCGCGTGCATGCGCATGCCACGGTTCGAGCACCGTGCGAAGTTGATCGCGCCACGGACGCTTGTGCAGATAGTCGCGCAGGGCCGGACGCTCGTCGAACTGTTTTTCGAGCGCCGTGATGGGATCAGCCGCAAGGATCAGATCACTCCGTGCCACCAGGATATGCGTGCCGCGATCGCGTTCGGTAAACCCCTCGGAGGCCTCATGCAGCTTGCCCAACATGTGGCCGGCGGTACGTGCATGGGCGACGTTGTCGAGCGGCGACCACGAGAACGCTTCGCGGTAGACATCACCCGTGATCGCTTCGTAGAGCTCATACACCCAGTCGCCGACCTGCACCGCCGTGCGTCCGATCGTATCGGCGAGCAGCGCGGGCACCGGTATCCCCCGCGAGCGAAGGTGATGCATGAACCGATGTTCGATATCCAGCGACTGGATCGACCGCACCATGCGGTGATGCCGCTTGACGAACACCGTGCCCTGGCCGTGGCGCACCAGGGCCGCTGCCGAGAGTGGCCGCGGGCTGTGCCATGTGATCGCCAGCGGTGGCACCAGATGCGGATAGTCGGTGCTTAACGCCACCAGTTCATCCAGGGTGAGCGCGGGCCAGTCGGGTGCGAGGTCGTCGCCGGCAAGGCCGTGGACGCGGTGGCTGCTCTGGCTCATGAAGAGGCGGGGCTGAAGGCGAAGGTGGCCGATTATCACCCGTCGGCACGACATGAGGGGTTGCCAAGACGGCGCGTGCTGGACACACTCCCTGTGGCACGCGCGTTGAGGGACGTAAGCGAGCGCCTTTCCACGACCGGAATGAACCATGCAGACCACCGTTCGCGCGGCTGTCGCCGCTTCCCTCCTTGCCCTGTGTGGCCATGCCCTGGCTGCCACGACCACCGCGCAGGACGTCCCCCGCCCGCTGGGCACCCACCGGCCCAGCGCCGCCACCATTGCCCAATGGCAGGACCGCCGCTTCGGCATGTTCATTCATTTCGGGCTTTATTCCGCCCTGGGCGGCGAGTGGCAGGGCAAGCGCGTGGACAACGGCTATAGCGAGCAGATCCTCGCCAACGGGAATATCGACGGCGCGGCCTATGCCGCCACCGCGGCCTCGTTCAATCCGGTTCACTTCGATGCCGAGGCCATCGCCAGGCTCGCCAAGGCGGCGGGCATGAAGTTCATCGTGATCACGTCCAAGCACCACGATGGCTTCAACATGTTCCATACGCACGTCACGCCATACAACATCGTCGACGCCACGCCTTTCAAGCGCGATGTGGTGAAGGAGCTGGCCGAGGCCTGCAGGAAGGAAGGGCTGGCCTTCGGTGTGTACTACTCCACCATCGATTGGCACCATCCGGGTGGCAACACCTATATCGAGGGCAACAGCAATCCGATCACGGCGGGGCAGGAAGCCTTCAACGTGGCGCAGCTGAAGGAACTGCTGGGCAACTATGGGCCGATCGCAGAGATCTGGTTCGACATGGGCAAACCCACGGCGGCGCAAAGCAAGCATTTTGAAGAAACGGTACATGCGCTGCAGCCGCAGACCATGGTTTCCGGCCGCGTGTGGAACCACCAGGGCGATTTCACCGTGATGGGCGATAACGCGGAGCCCAAGGTGCGCGTTGAAGAGCCCTGGCAGTCGCCTGCGTCGATGTTCCCTGAAACCTGGGGCTATCGCAGCTGGCAGCAACGCGGCGATGCGCAGGCGAAGGTACGCGAGAACATTTCCCGCCTGGTGCGCGTAGTGAGCGCGGGCGGAAACTACATCCTGAACATCGGGCCGAAGGGCGACGGCAGCGTGGTGCCGTTCGAAGCCGACGTCTTGCGCGGCATCGGCGCATGGATGAAGACCAACGGCGAAGCGGTGTATGGCACGCGGGCATCGCCGTTCGGCAAGCTCGATTTTGGCCATGCCACGATGGGTCGCGATACGGTTTATCTTTTCATCGACCAGCCGCCGGCCGATGGCGTGCTGCATCTTCCCGGCGTGGTCGGGTCGCCGTTTGGCGATATGCGGGTGCTTGGCGGCGCGCCGGGCGTTGCCGTCAAAACCGCGCGCGCGGGCGATGGGCTGGACATCCAGGCCAGCGGCTTGCTTTCGGGGCAGGCAGCGAAAGCCTTTGAGCCGGTGATTGCCCTGTCCTTGGCCAGGCCCCTGCGTGTCATCCCGCAGGACGTACGCGCCCCCGCAAACGGCGTAGTGACACTACCTGGAGCGGACGCCGAGAAATTCCTCAATTACAACGGTTACGGATATGAAGATCCCGACACCGTGTACAAACTGCAGTGGCATGCCGCGCTCGACAAGGGTCGCTACGAAGTGACCGTCCGGTACGCCGCATCGGCATCGCCCAGGACCGTGGCGTTGGTGGTAGACGGACACGCACAGGCGCTGGTGCTTCCAGCCGGGCAGGGCGAGCAGTCGGTGACCGCACATGTTGAGCGCGATGTCGGCCGCCAGCCCGACGCCATGCAACTGGAATTGACACCCTCCGAACCCTTCAGCAAGGGCGCGCCGCTTGGCGTTGACGTCGTCGGGCTGTCAGTGCGGGCATCGGCGCCCGGCGTGGAACATCCTGGCTGAAGCGGACGGTTCTAGTCCGCTACGGCGTACGGCGTGCGATGGGCAAGCGACGGGCAGGCCGGTGGATGGCTGCCGGGGCCATGTATCGCCACCGATAGCGCGGTCAACGCGTAGGCCGCGCGGTCGGACAGCGGATCGCTGCCCACCGGCGGCAGCGTGAGGTGGGCGCGCCTTGCAAGCTCATGGGCGAAGTGCATCATCGATTCGCGCCGTGTTGCTTCCGTGCTGTAGGTAAAGCTCACCGTGATCGATGATTCATCCAGTGTCTCGACCATGTGCGGCGACGTCATCGGGATGTACGCGCCGGTACCGGGTGCCAGGTCGTAGCGGTGCGCCCGCTCGCGGAATTCCTCGCGCCATTGCACCAGGGCGAGGTCGTGGCGGGCGTGGAAGCATTCCCGGGCGCGCTCGCTGCACACGTATTCATCGTCCGGATCCCAAACGTACAGCGTCTTGTGTCCACGCACCTGCAACAGCAGGCCGTTGTTGCGATCGATGTGGTACGGGGTAACGGTGTGTGGCGAGGCAACGAAGATCCAGCCGGCGCGGTAGTACATGCCCGGGTCGATCGCCTCGAGGTGCTCGCGGACGGGATCCATCGCCTCGTCGATCAGCGTGCGGTAGACCGGATCGGCCTGGATGTGACGCAATAGCACCCATGCCTTGGCGTTGCTGATGTCGTGGATGGAATCGACGATCGAGCGGTTGTTGGGAAAGAGCTTGCCCACTTCGTCGAAGTTCGATCCTGGCGTGGCCTGGTTGTTGAACGAGAACCAGCGCGTGGTGCCGCGGCAGCGCTTGCCCAGCTGAGCAAGCTCGTCGGGCGCGAGCAAAGGGTGGTCGACGAAATCGTGGGTGAGGCCCTGGGTGCGGGCGGGATGGAAGTTGTCCCAGTCCATCGTGATGGACCGGCGTACCGGCATGTCCATGGGAAGGCACCAGCAGCTTGGTTACCCACCGTTCTACGCCTGCGCCAGCGGGGGCCGCGACTTGCCGGAAGGTCTAGCGGCAGCCTTGCGAAAGCCGCAAGAACTTGCCGTTTATGCGCATTCCAAAACCTCTTCCAGCGGGACAGCAAGTTGCCCCAAGGGAACGCGCGAACATCCTGATTCGCAAGAAGTTACGGACGTGCAAATGCCCTTCCAATACGCATCTAGGCAGTTCGACCGATGTTACAGATGTGCATCAGCACGGCGGCCAGGAACCTCGCGGTCTCCACGGCCGGAGGCAGCAGGCAGGCAAGGCATTCCCCGCCTGTTGAAGGTCGCTGAATCACAAGCCCTTGAACACGGCGCGGCCGCACATAGATAGCGGGAGCCGGTGCCTTCGGGGCCGGCCAACGATGCCCCACGAGGGGCTTTTGCCTTCCATTGCTCATTTGAGGATGTGACACATGCGTACCGTCGATTTTGCCCCGCTATACCGTTCTTCCATCGGTTTCGACCGTCTTTTCGACCTGCTCGAGACCGCCAACCGCGCCCAGCCCAACGACAACTGGCCGCCGTACGACACGCTCAAGACCGGCGAGGACACCTACCGCATCACCATGGCGGTGGCGGGTTTTGCTGAAGGCGACCTCACCATTACCCAGCAGCCGAACCTGCTGATCGTCACCGGCGAGAAGAAGATCGAAGCCGAAGGTGAGTACCTGCACCGCGGCATTGCCTACCGTCCGTTCAACCGCCGCTTCGAACTGGCCGACCACGTGCGCGTGGCGGGCGCGAGCATCTTGAATGGCCTGCTCACTATCGACCTCAAGCGCGAAGTGCCCGAGGCGATGAAGCCGCGCCAGATCCAGATCAGCACCGGCGCCACGATCGAGCATCGCCTGGCTGATGCCGCCAAGGCTGCCTAAGGCGCCTGGTTGCCGGCATGGACGCCACGAGAAAGCCGCCCTCCCGGGCGGCTTTTTCTTTATCGGGGGTGCCTTTATCAGGGGATGCGCGCGGCCAGCGCCGCCTGCTCGACGCCTGGGTCCGGTGGTTCGCGCGTGCCCGGCGCCTCGGGGTTGTCCGGGTGGATGGGCTGTTCCTCGGGGACGACGTCCGGCCCCGGGACCGGGACCTCGGGTTTCGGCGCGCTGGGCGTTTCGTCGGGCCGGGCCGGGGTGATGCCGGGCTTTTCAGGGATATTCGGACTTTGCATCTGTGGCTCCATGTCGGTGGCGACTCCACGGTGGACAGAACGACGTGATGCTGGTGTGGCGCTGGCGACAAGGCCCCGTATCGCTTGTTACCCTTGCCGTCTTACGCTCCCAAGGACACGGCCATGAGCCTCATCGAAACCCCCGTCTCGTTCGGCGAATTGATCGACAAGATCACCATCCTGGAAATCAAGTCCCAGCGCATCGACGATGCGGGAAAACTTGCCAACGTGCGCAACGAGCTGGAATTGCTCAACGCCACCTGGGGCAATGCACCGGCTTCGCAAACCGATATCTCCGCCGAGCGTGCGCGACTGCTCGCCGTCAATGAGCGGCTATGGGACATCGAAGACGAGATCCGCGTGAAGGAATCGGCGCAGGAATTCGATGCCGCCTTCATCAAGCTGGCGCGCTCGGTGTATTTCGAGAACGACGAACGCGCCGCGATCAAGCGCGAGATCAACCTGAAGCTGGGCTCGCAGCTGGTGGAAGAGAAGTCCTACAAGGACTATCGCGCCAAGTAAGTCCTAAAGCCCGAGGAATTCCCGGCACGCCTCGAAACGATCGATCATGTCATCGACCTCGATGAGGTCGGTGACGCCGGGAAATTCAATCTTCGTTCCCCAGGGGATATCGCTCGCCGGCTTGCGCAGGAATTTCCGCGCGGCGGCATCGTACTTGTCCACGCACCAGCGCCGGTCGGAGTAGGGCCCTGAACGATGCGGGTTGCTGGCTGCGTGCAGGCCCAGGATCTTCGTGCCCACGGTGTTGCCCATGTGCATGGGGCCCGAATCTGGAGTAAGCAGCATCGGCGCGCGCGCAAGCAGCGCCAGGTAGCGCTTCAGGGTGTCCTTGCCGGTGAGGTCGACCGGCGCGTGCCTGACCTTGCCAAGGATGCGGTCGGCCAGTTCCCGCTCAGGCGCCGAGGGGCCGCCGGTAAGCAGTACCCGGAAGCCGCGCTGGTGAGCGTGGTCCATCACCGCCGCATAGCGTTCGGGCTGCCAGTTGCGCACCGTGTGGCTGGACATCGGGCTCACCAGCAGCGATGGCTCTTCGCCCGGTAATTGTTCGGCCGCCCACGCATGGGCTTCCTCGTCGATGGGAATATCCCAGCGCACCTGGGTCTGCTTCAGTCCCAGCGGCTCGATGAAGCTGCCCATGGCGTCGAGCACGTGTTCGCCGGTGCGCGAGGGGATGCGTTCGTTGACGAACAGGCCGTGAAGATCCTTCGAGCGTGCGTGGTCGTAGCCGATGCGGCGCCTGGCCTTCACCGCCAATGAAAGGATGTTCGAGCGCAGCGCCACCTGCATGTGCAGCAGCGCATCGAAATGGCGCCTGGCCAGTGCCTGGCGCACCTCGGCCATGCCCTGGCGGCCCTTGCCCTTGTCGAAAGTAATGAATTCCACGCCTGCGACATCACCGACGAGCTTCCGTTCGAGCTTGCCCACGATCCAGGTGATGGACGTGGCCGGCCACGCTGCCTGGATGGTATGTACCAGCGGCACCACGTGGGTGACATCGCCGATGGCGGAGGTGCGAAGCAGGCAAAGGCTGCCGGGGACTGCGTTGACGGGGCTTGGCATTGCTAGACTCACCTTCCGGTGACAGTGGCGGCGGATCGAACGGTGCAGTCGATGATGATGACAGACGAGCGCGTGCTTGCCGACCAGGGCGGCGGCATCGTCTTCGACGCGGGCCTGGTGCCCGCGGTGGATCGCCGCTGGTTCGAGCCAGCCTGGTGGCAGGGGCAGGGTGCGCTGGCGACGGCCACCGGCGGCCGCGGCGGCGTGAGCATCGTGCGCACCGATGCCGGCGAAGCGGTGCTCCGGCATTACCGCAGGGGTGGCATGGTGGCGAACCTCCTGGGCGACCGCTACCTGTGGCTCGGTACCGACCGCACCCGCAGTTTCCGCGAGTTCCGTTTGCTGGCGCATCTCATGGGCAGGGGTCTGCCGGTGCCGGCCCCGCTTGCCGCGGGGTTTGTCCGGCATGGCCTGCGTTACAGCGCGGACCTGGTGACCTTGCGCATCCCGTGCGCGTCGACCCTGGCTGAAAAAGTCGCGGCCGATGCACTGGATACCGAGCTTGCCGGACAGGTGGGCGCACTGGTGGCGCGCTTCCACCGCGAGGGCGTGTGGCATGCGGATCTGAACGCCCACAATATCCTGGTCAATCCCGAAGGCCTGTATCTGATCGACTTCGACCGCGGTCGCCTGCGCGCGCCACATTTGTCGTGGCAGCAGGACAACCTCGACAGGCTTCGCCGTTCACTGTTGAAGGTGGGGGCGGCCCGCTCGGGCCAGGACACCTTCGACAGCGGGGTGTGGAAGCCGCTGGTGTATCGCTACGAAAGGACCCTGGGCGCATGAGCTGGAAGTTACGTTTCCTGGGTACCGGCGCCGCCCACGCGGTGGAGCTGGGTTCATCGGCGGCTGTGCTGGAAAACGAAGGCCAACCGCGACTGCTGATCGATTGCGGCCCGGATACGCTGGACCGTTACCAGGCGGCCTACGGCACGTTGCCGTCGGCGATCTATATCACCCATGTGCATCTTGACCACGTCGGTGGCCTGGAGCGCCTGTTTATCCGGCTTTGGTTCGACGAAGCGCTGCGTGGCCGCTGCAAGTTGTTCCTGCACGCAAGCCTGGTGCCCTGGCTGCAAGGACGCGTGGCCGATTATCCGGGCGTGCTGGCCGAGGGCGGGGCGAACTGGTGGGAAGCGTTCAGGCTGGTGCCGTGTTCGCGCGGCTTCTGGCATGAAGGGCAGTGGTTCGATGTTTTCGCCACGCGCCACCATCGCGCCGGCACCTCCTACGGGTTGGCGCTGCATGGCAGCTTCGTCTACACCGGGGATACGCGCCCGATTCCCGAGGTGCTGGCGGTGGTGGCTGCACACGGCGAACTGGTTGCCCACGATTGCGGGCTGGTCGGCAATCCCTCGCATAGCGGCGCCGACGACCTGGTCCGCGAGTACGACGCGGAGCTCCGGGCGCGCATGGTGGCCTACCATTACGGTTCACCCGACGATGGGCGCAAGCTTCAGGCCCTGGGCTGGCGCATCGCCCACCCGGGTGATTCCCTTGTACTGCCCGATCCGCTGCCGCCCAGGATCGATGCCGGCTAGTTCCGCCTTGTGCCCCGTGCCGCGTGTCATTACAATTCCGCTTCTTTGCCGGCACGGAAGCGGGCAGGGAAGACGCGTCAAGCGTGCGTGGAGAGGTGTCCGAGTGGTTGAAGGAGCACGCCTGGAAAGTGTGTATACGCCTTAAAAGCGTATCGAGGGTTCGAATCCCTCTCTCTCCGCCAATTTCGATTGGCCCAATTACGGTGGCCCTGACGGTCCCCCCGCGACGATAGTTCGTAAACTCCGCCAGGTCCGGAAGGAAGCAACGGTAGCGAATGATTCGGGTGCCGGGGTGTGGCTGGCAGGGCCGCCACCTTTTTGGGCGTTCGCATCTGAAGCCACTCCTTGGCACAATCCACTGTCGCCCCAAGGTAGTGAAGGCATGAGTTACCAGGTTCTGGCGCGCAAGTGGCGTCCCCGTAAATTTGCCGAACTCGTGGGCCAGGAACATGTGGTCCGCGCGCTCACCAATGCGCTCGAATCCGGGCGCATGCACCATGCCTACCTTTTCACCGGTACTCGCGGCGTGGGTAAAACCACCATCGCGCGCATCTTCGCCAAGTCACTCAACTGCGAACGCGGGGAATCGTCCGATCCCTGCGGCGAGTGCGCCGTATGCACCGCGGTGGATGCCGGCCGCTTCGTCGACCTCCTTGAAATCGATGCCGCCAGCAACACGGGCGTGGACGATGTCCGCGAGGTGATCGAAAACGCGCAGTACGCGCCTTCCCGCGGACGCTTCAAGGTGTACCTGATCGACGAGGTGCACATGTTGTCCAAGCCAGCGTTCAACGCGCTGCTGAAGACGCTGGAAGAACCGCCGCCCCATGTGAAGTTCCTGCTGGCCACCACCGACCCGCAGAAGCTCCCGGTGACGGTGCTCTCGCGTTGTCTGAAGTTCAATCTGAAGCGCATGTTGCCCGACCAGATCAGCGGACAGATGCTGCATATTCTCGGTGCCGAGGGGATCACCTTCGAAAACGAGGCCGTGGATGAAATCGCCCGCGCCGCCGACGGCTCGATGCGTGACGGCCTTTCGTTGCTCGACCAGGCCATCGCCTATGGCGCAGGCGCGCTGAAGGCTGCCGACGTCCGCGCCATGCTGGGCAGTGTCGATCGCGGCCAGGTGGTCGGCCTGCTCCAGGCACTGGCGGCCAACGATGGCCAGGCGCTGATGGCCGAGTGCGATCGCATCGCCTCGTTCTCGCCGGATTTCGCAGGCGTGCTTGACGACATCGCAGGCCTGCTGCACCGGCTCCAGCTGGCGCAGTTGGTAGCGGGCCACGGGCTGGACGATGCTGCCGAAGCTGCCCTGGCCGAACGCCTGTCGGCCGAGGACGTGCAGCTGTACTACCAGGTTGCCACCACCGGCCGCCGCGATCTCACCCTCGCCCCCGATGCGCGCACCGGCTTTGAAATGACCTTGCTGCGCATGCTGGCGTTTGCCCCGGCCGACGGCGAAGCCGCACCCGCGCCGCGACGCGCGCCGGCGATGCCTGCGGGCAACACCACCGGTGGCCGTGGCGATGCCTCCCGGGGCGGCGCGTCGACGGCGGCTCCGGCCCCAGCACCAGCGAGCCGGGGTCAGAGTCATTACTCTGACCCCCAACCACCGCCACGCGTATCCGCGCCGACCGCATCGGTATCTGCCGCGGCCGCCGACGGTGACATTCCCGACTGGCACACGCTGATCGAACGAGCGAACCTCCGCGGACCGCTGGGCCAGCTGGCGCAGAACGCCTCGATGCGCGAGGTCGAGGGCGAAACCATGACGCTGGTGCTGAAGCCCGCCTACATGCACCTGGCCGTGGAACCCCTCACCGGGCAGATGGAGGAACGGCTCACCAAGGCCGTGGGCCGGCGCATCCGCCTGCGCTTCATCGCCGACCACGCCGCGGGCGAAACACCCGCCGAACGCGCCGCCCAGATGCGCGATGCGCGCCAGGCCGACGCCATCGACGCCATCGGCAACGATCCCCTGGTACAGGCACTGCAGCGCGACTTCGGCGCACGTGTCATACCCCAATCCATCAAGCCCCTGGAGCAATGACGTGAAGGCACAAATCGGTCAGCTGATGCAGCAGGCCCAGCGCATGCAGGAAGACATGAAGCGTGCGCAGGAAGAAATCGCCCGCATGGAAGTCACCGGCAGCGCCGGTGGCGGCATGGTCACCGTCATCGTGACCGGCGCGCACGAGGTTCGCCGGGTGAAGATCGACCCGAAGCTCGTTGCCGACGACCTGGAAATGACCGAAGACCTCATCGCCGCCGCCTTCAACGACGCGGTGAACAAGATCGCCCAGGTAAGCAAGGACAAGCTTGGCGGCGTCACCGCCGGCCTGAACCTGCCGGCCGGCATGAAGCTGCCGTTCTGACTTCCAGATGAGCAGCGGTTCCCGACTCCTTGCCGAGCTGATCGATGCCTTGCGCTGCCTGCCTGGCGTGGGCGGCAAGAGCGCCCAGCGCATGGCATTTCATCTGCTCGAACGCGAACGGCAGGGTGGTTTCCGCCTGGCCGCGGCGCTCGAGGCCGCCATGCGCGATGTCGGGCATTGCAGCCGCTGCCGTACCTTCAGCGAGGAACCGGTGTGCCCGGTGTGCGCCAGTGCCAGCCGCGACAAACACGTGCTGTGCGTGGTGGAGTCGCCGTCGGACCTGGTCGCCATCGAACAAGCCACTGGCTATCGCGGCCTGTATTTCGTCCTGCTGGGCCGCCTTTCGCCACTCGATGGCCTGGGGCCGGAGGAACTGGGTTTGCCGATGCTGGCCCAGCGCCTGGGCGAGGGCGAGGTGGAGGAGGTGATCCTGGCCACCAATCCCACCGTCGAAGGCGAGGCCACGGCGCATTACCTGGGCCAGCTGGCGCGCGCCGCCGGCATCCGCGTCACCCGCCTGGCACATGGCGTGCCGCTGGGTGGCGAGCTGGAGTTCGTCGACCGTGGCACCCTGGCCCATGCTTTTGGCAGCCGCCAGGTGCTGGGCTCCTGACTTCACCGGAAACCGTTGACATGACCGATACCATCTTCGCCAAGATCGTCCGCCGCGACATTCCCGCCGACATCGTCTACGAAGACGACGACGTGCTGGCTTTCCGCGACCTCAATCCGCAGGCTCCGGTGCACGTGCTGTTCATCCCGAAGCGGGCCATCGCCACCTTGGGCGATGCCACCGCGGACGACGCCGAGCTGTTGGGCAAGCTGCTGCTGGCCGCCGCGCGGTATGCCAGGGAGCAGGGCTTTGAGAAGAACGGCTATCGCACCGTGATCAATACCAACGAAGACGGTGGGCAGACGGTATTCCACCTGCATGTCCATCTGCTTGCCGGGCGCCGGATGACCTGGCCACCGGGCTGACAAAAATGTTCGCGCAGAAAAAAAGCCGGCTTTCGCCGGCTTTTTGCTTTGGGGGTCAGAGTAATTACTCTGACCCCGCTTGCCGATGGCGTTAGCGGTGCGGCACAGGTCGCGGTACCACGATCACCCGGCGCGGGTAATAACCGTAACCACCATAACCACCCCAGCCGCCCCAGTACGGACCACCCCAGTACGGGCCGAAGCCCGGGCCCCAGAACGGGTCGTAGTAGCCCGGCGGGTAGTTGTAGACCACGCGCTTGGGCCACAGGTACACCACGTCGGCTTCCACGCGCGGGTAGGCGTAGTCGAAATCGCCGACCTTCTGCGAGACCGTGCCATGGATGGTGCCGGTGACGGAGATCTCTCGGCCGCGGGTGAAAACTTCCGGATCGTAGAAACCTTCGCGGCAGGCCACGAAGCGGCCCTGGTTATCAGCCTTGTCGCCCGTGGGGCGCGCCTGGCTATCGAGGGTCTTCGACAGGATGTAGAAGCAGGTTTCCTGCGGACCCGGTTCGGTCTTGATGATCTCGCCGCCCCAGCGAACCTTGGTACCACCGGCGCCACCCTGCTGCGCTCCGGCCGTGGTAACCGGTGCGAAGTTGCCTTCCAGTGGCTTGGGAATCGTGGCGCAGGCGCCCAGCGTTACAGTGGCCGCCGCGAGCAACAACGGCTTGGTGATCGACATGGTTTCAACTCCCTGTGGGTAGCGGATCGTAGGACGATCCGGGGGACGACGCTATTTGACCACGCGCGGAGGTCGGAATTCCCTAGCCATCCTTGCGAATCGACGTGCCAGTTCAGGTGCCGGTTCGCTAAGGGCATAAGTGAGGTGGTTGTATAGGGTGCCCAGACTTTCCAGTTCCTTACGTTGCGCGGGCCAAAAGCGGGCCGCGCGTGAAAAATAATGCCCAGGCGCTTCACTGGCCCGTGATGCCAGGCCCCGGCGCTCGAGCCTTGCCTTCAGCCTCGCCAGCGCGCGCTGGGCCACATCGCCTTCCGGGCGTCGGTAAAGCGCCCAGCCCAGCCCGATGGCCGCCAGCAGGCAGATGCCGCTGGCAAGAATGGTCACCAGCATGGAAGGTGGTGCTTCACGCACGCCGAAAGGTTGCAGCAGGCTTCGCTGGCGCAGGGCGTCAAAGCCGGTAACGCCCTGGGCCCACAAGCGGTTGACGATGTCCCAGCGATTGCGCACGGCCTGCAGCCATTCCGGCTGATACCAGGGACTACTGCCATCGCCGGCACTCGTGCCATCGGCGGCAATGCGTTCGGGCCGCACGGCACCGGTGGGATCAAACCGCACCCAGCCACGCCCGGCCAGCCACACCTCCGACCAGGCATGGGCATTGGATTGCCGCACCAGCAGGTACTGCCCCAGGCGATTGTAGAAACCACCCTGGTATCCGGTGACCACGCGCGCCGGAATGCCGGCGGCACGCATCAGGAAGGTAAAGGCCGACGCGTAGTGCTCGCAAAATCCCTCGCGGGTGTTGAAGAGGAAATCGTCGATGCTGTCGCGTCCCAATGGGGCGGGCGCCAGGGTGTAGCGGAAGCCGCCATCATGGAACAGACCCAGTGCCGCCCGGGCGATGCCTTCGTCGTTCTGGCCGAAGGTCAGGCGCCACTGCTGGGCCAGCGCGCGTGCGCGGGGATCGAAGTTGGGCGGCAGCTGCAAGCCCAGGTGTCGCGTGTTGTCATCGAGGTCGGCTTGCAAGCCGTAGCCCAGCGCCGAGCTCAGGCGATAGCGGCGCACGTCGTCGATGCGGTCGTTGGAGGATAGTTCGCGGTCGGCCGAAAGCCTTGCGCCTTCGGGTGCGGCCATGGGCACGTCCAGCGCCGGCAACGTCCGGCGATGGGTCGCTTCCAGGGTGATTTCATAGGTCGCCACCGGCCCTTGCGGCAGCAAGCCGGCCACTTCGCCGCGGCGACCGTAACCGTGGTCCCAGCGCCGGCCGTCGAAATTCCACATGACGAAGGCGCGGAAGTAGCGCTGGTCGGGGCCCGGGGCCACGCCATCGAACGACACGCGCATCGCGGCCGAATCGTCGGTAAGAAGTTCGGTGAGGTCGCCCGGCGACATGCTCGAGGACAGCCCCGGCTTCGCTGTGTCGGGTGCAGGCGCACCCCACAGCGGCTCGGAAAGCCGCGGCACGAAAAGGAAGGCCAACAGGGCCAGTGGTACCGCGGCGGCCAACAATCCCAGCGCCGGCAACGCCGACTGGGTGATGGTGCGCTGCGCCTGGCCGGGCTCGAGCGAGCGCAGGCTCATCAGCGCTGGCACGATGGACAGGGCAACGGCTACCGTCACCACCAGGCCCTGGTCGGAAAGCAGCGCAGCCATCAGCGCGAAGCAGGCGAAGGCGACGGCCACGCGCACGTCGCGCGCGGTCTCGCATTCGAACGTCTTCAATACCAAGAGGCCCACGGCGAAGGCGCTGCCCGGCTCACGGCCGAAGAGGTTGCCGTACCAGAGGACGATGCCTGCCAGGAGGCCCAGCGTGAGTGGAAGCTTCAACCACATGGGTGTCTTGCCCGGCCGGTTTCGCCGCCGCCAATGGCTGGCCAGCAGGGCAATGCCCAGCAGAACGGTGAGCCACACCGGCAGGTGCGACGCATGGACGGCGACTACGCAGCCCATGGTGATGCAGACCAGGTTGAACGTCCCGGCCGAAATCGATGCTTCCCGGACCTTGTGCGTGAGCGCGTAGAGGAAATTCATGGCTGCAGGGCGAGGGCGGTCATGCAGCGGTGGAAATGTTCATCGCCCTGGGCGACGTCGAATAGACGGTCGGGCAACGCCAGGCTCCAGCGATGGCCGGCGAGGTGGGCTTCGTTGACCCAGCGCGCCAGGCGGGCAATGCGCGACTCGTTGTCCATGCCATGCATCGATTGCCACGACAGTTGCCACTCGGCCTCGGGCGCGGGTTGCTCCATGTCCTTCACCAGCAGGAATTCGTGCCGCGCGCTGAGCTTCCAGGCGATCTGCCGGCGTGGATCGCCCGGCCGGTACATGCGCAGCGCGGCCGGTTCGTCGCCCGGGTGCGGGCGGCCGCGATCGGCATCGAGCGAGGGATCGCGCGGCGGCGGGCCGAAGGCTTCGGCGCGCGGGTACACCAATACCTTGTGATCGGGATGCAGCCAGCTCCAGGCACGGAACATACCCAATGGCCACGTGGTGAACAGACGCATCCGTGGCATCGCCATGTAGCCGCGTTGTTCGGTGGGCAGCGCAAGTTCCAGCGTGGTGGGCGAACCTGCACCCACGGCGAAGGCCAGGCGCTTTCCGGCGACATCCATTTGCAGCGAGTTGCGCGTGCGCCGCCCTGGGGCGATGTCGATCGTCAGTGGCACGTCTTCGCCGGCCACGACGGTCTGTGCGCGGATAGCCGTCAGGGCAACACCGTCAAGCGTTCGAAATGCAACAAGCATGCTGCCGGCACCGGCGGCGCCGACCAGGCAGGTGAGGAGCAATGCTGAGTTGTTCGAATAATTCAGCGCGCCGAGCACCATCACCGCAAGAAGCACGGTGAAGCCCAGGCCGAAGCCGGTCGGCACGATGTAGATGCGGCGCCGATGCAGCACGATGGGCAAGGCCTCGGGGCTGCGTAGACGTGTCAATGACGGCAGCCGTCGTTCGGCCCTGCGCAGCACGGCCGACCATGCGCGACCGGTGGACGTCATCCGACAGCGACTTCCGCCAGTATCGCGCGGGCAATGGCTTCGCGATGGGCGCCCTTTCCGGGGATAAGCCGATGCGAGGCGGCAGGTACGAACAGCGCCTGGATGTCTTCGGGAAGGACGTAATCCCTCCCGCTGGCCAGCGCCCAGGCCCGGCTGGCGGCCAGCAGGGAAAGGCCTGCGCGCGGCGACAGGCCCACGCGTATGTCAGGGTGCCGGCGCGTGGCTGCCAACAGGGCCTGCAGGTAGTCGAGCAATGCCGGGCTCACGGTCGCGGCCTGCGATTGGCTGTGCAACATGTCCAGCGCCGCGCCGTCGAGCGTGGGCTGCAGCTGCGCCAGGATGTCGCGGCGGTCGGCGCCGGACAGCAGCGCGCGTTCGGCGGCGGCATCGGGATAATCCAGGGTCACGCGCAACATGAAACGGTCCAGCTGCGAATCGGGCAGTGGAAAGGTGCCGGCGAGGTCGAGCGGGTTTTGCGTCGCCACCACGAAGAACGGTTGGGGCAGCGCGTGGGTGACGCCGTCCACCGTGGCCTGGCCTTCGGCCATGGCTTCGAGCAATGCGCTTTGTGTTTTTGGCGAGGCGCGGTTGATCTCGTCGGCCAGCAGCAGCCGGGTGAAGATCGGCCCTGGGTGGAATCGGAACGTGCCACCATCGCGCTCGTACACGCTGACGCCGATAATGTCCGATGGCAGGAGATCGGAAGTGAACTGGATGCGCTGGAAATCGAGATCGAAAGTGGCCGCCAGGGCATGGGCCAGGGTGGTCTTGCCCACGCCCGGTACGTCTTCGAGCAGCAGGGGGCCGCGGGCGATCAGGCAGGTGAAGGCCAGCTTCACCTGGCGCGGCTTACCCAGCAGCACGCTGTTGACTTGCTCGAGCCCGGCGTCGAGCCGGCGTTTGAAGGTGTTGTCGCGAATCGGTTCGGGTGCGGACATGTGCGGGGAAGGCTGCCAGTGAGGATGGACCGGGGCCCGGGCCATGACCGGACCAGTGTAGTGGCCGCCCGCGATGGCTGGCGAGACGCATTCCTCGTCGCATTCCTCGTGGTGCAGGTGATCAAGTTCGTCATCGCCGCACGCCTGTCGCCCTTTGGCGACGAAGCCTTCTACTGGATGGAAAGCCGCCGCCTGGACATCGGCTATAGCGACCTGCCTGCGCTTACGGCGTGGATGATCGCCCTGGGCGAGCATCTACTGGGGCATGGCCTGTTGGGCATGCGGCTGGCCTTCCTGCTGGTTGGCGCCTGCCTGCCGTGGCTGGTGGTAGCCCTGGCACGCCATGTCGGCGACCGTCGCCAGGGGTGGCAGGCGGGATTGCTTGCCCTTGCCCTGCCGCTGGCCGGAAGCCTGGGCGTGCTGGCCTTGCCCGACGTGCCACTGACCGTGGGGATCACCCTGGCTACGCTCGGGCTTGTCCGCGCCTTCGACCGGGACCGGTGGGGCGACTGGTGCCTGGTCGGCGTGGGCTTGGGCCTGGCATGGCTGGCGCACTACCGGGCAGCCATGCCGATGCTTGCCGGCTTGTTGCTGTTCACCCTTACGCTGCGCGGCCGCGCGCGATGGTTGCGTCCCGGGTTCTGGCTGGCCATGGCGATCGCCGCCTTGGGCCTGGTGCCGATCGTTCTGTACAACCTTCGCCAGTCGGGCGTGGGACTTGCCTTCCAACTGGTCGACCGCAACCCCTGGCAGTTCCACGCCGACGCCCTGGTGCAGCCGCTGGAGCAGGCGGTGGCCTGCACGCCACTGCTCTATGGCTGCCTGCTGTGGGCTGCCTGGCAGGCGTGGCGACGCCGTGCACAGGCCCCGTGGGACATCATCGCCACCTTGTCGATCACCTTCATCGTGGCCTGGTTCGTACTGGGCCTGTTCGCCGACGACCTGCGCTTCCGCGCGCATTGGCCCCTGCCGGGTTACTTGCCCTTGCTTGCCGTGCTTCCGGCTTTGTGGCGCGGGGTGGATCGCAGGTTTGTGATGGTCACGGCAGGCCTGGCGGCGTTTGGTTTGCTTGCCGGTTTCGGCTACCTGGCAGCGGCTTCATCAACAGCGGGTGCTGGGCGCCTGGCGGGCTGGAAGGCATTCCCGGCCAATTTCACCGGCTGGCGGGAAGCCGCGGCGTCGATGGCGCCGCTACTGGCCGCCCATCCCTCCGCGGTGCCCGTGGCTGACAACTTCATGCTGGCGGCCGAGCTGTCATTCGCACTGGACCGACCTGTGCGCAGCCTGGACAGCCCGTTGAACACCAAGCACGGGCGGGCGCCGCAACTGGCTGCATGGCGCCTGGATGAAACCGGGCTGGCGGCGATGAAAGGCATCCCCATCGTGCTGGCGGTGGACGAGACCTCGCTTCGCGAGCGTGAACGCCTGCCGTGGTGGACATCGCTGTGTTCGCGGGTAGCGGAGCCTGTGCCCGCCGGTCGCCTGGACCTCTTCGAAGGGCGCAGGCGCATCGCCTATTACCTGGCCCAGGTGCCCACCGTCCCGCTGCCGCCGGCCCATACCGACCAGTGTGCGTTCGTGACCGAAGCGGTGAGGGCGTCAACAGGCCGGGGCGCCCAGGCCGGCGCCGCCGGGATTTAGCCGGGGGACGACCGGATATGGTCGCGCACGGCCACGTCCAGCGCATGCTGGGCTTCGTCCAGGTCACGCAGGCCCGGTTCAATGCGTTGCCGGGCCTTGGCCAGGGCCTGGACAGCGCTGTCCAGGTCGGCCTGGCTGGCCGAGGGTGCTTCGTCGCGAATCCAGATCCGTTGCTGGAGCAGGGCGCGCAAGCCTGAATCGAGCGCATGACGGGCCTGTTGTTCGCCGGCCGCCGGTCGGTCGGGTGTCTCGGCCATCATGGCGTGGGCGCGCTGCAGGCGCATCCGGCATTCTTTCAGGTCCGACTCCAGGCGGTCGGCATGGTCCAGGAGCGTTGCAAATGTGCGCTGGCGGCGGCGGGCCCGGCCCTGGCCGACCATGGCGACCACGCCAGCCAGCAGCAGGGCAGCGAAAATACCGACGAGGATCGCCGGGGCAGGGACATTCACGGGTGTATCCTTTCCATTCGCCCCCCAGGCGTCAGGCAGGGACCAAGTCTGCCGCAAGGCTGGCTGTTACTGCAAAACCCAAGCGAGCTCAGGCTGCAAGTGCTTCAGAATAGTTGACTTCCTGGCCCCCGCTGCCTACCATTTCCCGATTATGTCCGTGACTTTGCCCTCGTCCCTGGATGTGTGGCGCATGGTGACGGCGCGGCGCAGCTTCGAAGGATCTTTACCGGTGTCGGGTCTTACCCGCCTTGTAGAGGTGCTCGCGGCGCCGGACGGCGAAGTAGCCTACACGGTGGATTTCGGTCGGGACCAGTTCGGGGTGGCGTATGTAGCCATCCGCGCGAACGCGCCCCTGACAGTCACCTGCCAGCGCACGCTCGAGCCGTTCGTGTTGCCCGTGGTCATCGACACGCGCCTTGGCCTGATCACCGACGAGCGCGATGAAGCCGCGTTGCCGCCCGGTTACGAGGCCTTGCTGGTGGAAGACGATGGGCGCGTGGCCATGGCTGCGGTCATCGAGGATGAATTGCTGTTGGCGCTGCCGCTGGTCCCGGTCAATCCGGACAGCACATTGCCCGAAGAACTGGTGGCCCCCGACGAAGAACCCCCGTCGGATGGCCGTACCGATAACCCGTTCGCCGTGCTTGGCGAACTCAAGAAACGCTAGTTTTCGCTGGAGATACGATCATGGCCGTTGCCAAGAGCCGCAAGACCCCGTCCACCCGCGGCATGCGCCGTTCGCACGACGCGCTGAAGACCGTGCAGCTGTCCACCGATCCGACCAGCGGCGAAGTGCACCTGCGCCACCACGTCACCAAGGACGGCTACTACCGCGGCAAGAAGGTCATCCAGACCGCCGGCCCGGTGGTCGAGGAAGATTGATTCCAGGCGGAGGGCTATCGCCTTCCGCTGTCAGGTTTGATCGACAAGGCGGCGCGGAAACGCGCCGCCTTGTTTTCGTGCGTCCGTTTCTTAAGCTTCATGCGTACTCCATACCCTCGCGCATCCGGCCGTTCGATGGCACCATCCGCGTTTTGACCTTCAGCCAGGCCACCGCATGACCACTGCTTCGCTCGCCTTCGTATTCCCAGGACAAGGTTCCCAGGCCGTGGGCATGCTCGCCGACCTTGCCGCCGCCCATCCGGAAGTGAAGGCGGCTTTCGACGAGGCTTCCGCCGGTGCCGGCAACGACCTCTGGGCGCTGTCACAGCAGGGCCCGGAAGAGGAACTCAACCGCACCGAGAACACCCAGCCGGCATTGCTGGCGGCGAGCGTCGCTGCGTGGCGCGTCTGGCAGTCCATGAACGGTGCGGTGCCTGCCATGCTTTCGGGCCATAGCCTGGGCGAATACAGCGCCCTGGTGTGTGCCGGTGCTTTGTCGTTGCACGATGCCGCGGGCCTGGTGGCCGAGCGTGGCCGCCTGATGCAGCAGGCGGTGCCCGCCGGCGTGGGCGCGATGGCCGCCATCATCGGCGGTGATGACGAACAAATCGCCCAGGTATGCGCCGAGGTGGCGCAGGGCGAGATCGTCGCGCCGGCCAATTTCAATTCACCGGGGCAACTGGTGATCGCCGGCCATGCCGCCGCCGTGGACCGCGCCATCGCGCGCCTGGCGGAATTGGGCGTAAAGAAGGCCATTCGCCTTGCCGTTTCGGTGCCCTCGCACAGCATGTTGATGCGCGAGGCTGCCGATCGCCTGGGCGAGCGCATGGGCACGGTGGCCTGGAGCGAGCCGCGCATCCCGGTGGTGCAGAACGCCGATGCCCAGGTACATCAGGGCGTCGATGCCATCCGCGGAGCCCTGCAGCGCCAGTTGTACCTGCCCGTGCGCTGGACCCAGTGCGTACAGGCACTGGGCGCCGCCGGCATCACCCACGTGGTCGAGTGTGGCCCCGGGAAGGTGCTCTCGGGCCTGGTCAAGCGCATCGACAAGGCCATCGAGGCCCGCCCCATCGGCACGCCCGACGATCTCGCCGCCGCCCTGGCCTGATCCACCCCATCCCCGAAGGAACATCACCATGACCCATTCCCTCGCCGGCGAGATCGCCCTGGTTACCGGTGCCAGCCGCGGCATCGGTGCTGCCATCGCCGACACGCTCGCCCAGGCCGGCGCCACCGTGATCGGCACGGCCACCAGCGATGCCGGCGCCGCCGCCATCGGTGAGCGCCTGGCCGCTGCCGGTGGCCATGGCCGCCGCCTGGACGTGACCGACCCCTCCGCCGTCGAGAACCTGGTGGATGAAATCGGCAAGAGCTTCGGCGCGGTCACGGTGCTGGTGAACAACGCCGGCATCACCCGCGACCAATTGCTGATGCGCATGAAGGAGGAGGATTTCACCACCATCATCGATACCAACCTGACGTCGGTGTTCCGCACCTCAAAGGCTGTGCTTCGCGGCATGATGAAGGCGCGCAAGGGCCGCATCATTTCCATTGCCTCGGTGGTCGGCGTCACCGGCAACCCGGGGCAGGCGAACTACGCGGCGGCCAAGGCCGGTATCATTGCATTCTCCAAATCCCTGGCCAGGGAGATCGGTTCGCGCGGCATCACCGTGAACGTGGTGGCGCCGGGTTTCATCGATACGGACATGACACGCGCCCTCTCGGGTGAGCAGCGCGAGGGCCTGATGGGCCAGATCGCCCTGGGCCGGTTGGGCGACGCCTCGGACATCGCCCATGCGGTGGCCTTCCTGGCCTCGCCGCAGGCGGCGTACATCACCGGTGAGACGCTGCACGTCAACGGCGGCATGTACATGGCCTAGGGGCCAGCCGGCAGCCGGCATGGCTGCCGATTCGCCTCGGGGCGGGTTTTAGTGGACAATCACGCTTTCGCGCCGGCCCGATCGGGCTTTCGCGGACATTTCAGTGCTGGCGGCGGGCGCTGGCGGCCCTTCGGGGTTAGCCACTACAATGCCGCCGGCTTTTTCCCTCGGGAGGTATTGGTAACCATGAGCACCATCGAAGAACGC
>Ga0307510_10001446_pt1 | contig 26142 bp, 20 predicted proteins | sample 12_EM_MG_FD_207224 | JGI IMG/M metagenome (GOLD analysis project Ga0307510, IMG submission 207224) | Populus trichocarpa ectomycorrhiza microbial communities from riparian zone in the Pacific Northwest, United States - 12_EM | ecosystem: Host-associated > Plants > Roots > Unclassified | place... | reverse complement strand
GGTTTCTTTATTTTTGCCCCTGTAATAGATTTGTATGTTTTCTTGTTAAGTGTTAATTGTTAGTTAGTCCTGTAATTCATTTTGCCCGGTCCTGTAAATTGTATATGTATAATGTTGAATTGAATGGAATTGATCGGGTGTGAAAATTGTTGAATTGAATGCCACAGTATATACTATATATGACTGAATTGTGCAAAATATTACTCGGTGAAAATTGGACTGAATTGATTGAATTGGGGTGAAAATTGGACTGAAAAATATTGAATATTAATGGGGTGAAAATTAGACTGAAAAATGTTGAATTGGACTGAATTAATTGGACTGAATTAATGGGGTGAAAATTGGACTGAAAATTGTTGAATTTGACTGAATTTAATGCCATTTCAGTATTATAGGACTGAATTAATTGGACGATTTGTTATGTATGAATTTTTATTTAAAGCATGAATTTTTTTTAATGTATTTTAAAATTCCTTACGATTTTACGATTTTACGATCCGAGTTTGTGAATGGCTTTCCGTGCCGTGTTAAAATTACGATTTTAACAACCTTGCCCCACACAATTAATTGCCAAGTGTCAATCACACGCAGAAAGAGAGAGAAAACAAGGTGGCTATTGCCAAGTGTCCTTCTCTCAAGAATCACCTCCTCTGCAAGCAACGAAACACCACACCAATTATCTGGCCATCCAAAAGAAAAGAAAAAAAGAAACCCGTCCAACACACACAGAAACACAAAAACGAGAGGGTGACAGAGAAGGCTATATATATATTTAGGGATGGATAAATTCCCGTCAACAATGGTCCATCCACAGTCTTTACATACCCTCTTTTGATCTTCTCTCTTCTTTTCTTTTTTTTCGCCGTTCCCTTTTACTTTCCGTTCCAAAACAAAAACAAAGGGAAAAGAAATTAACATCTCCAGGTAGATTTCTTTTCCATTCTCTTTGTTTTTCCCGAACACAAGAGAAAGGGGGCCTCTGACTTTGAGCCAGCTTGTACGTATAATTAATATTTGTCTCCCTCCCTCCATTGTGATCTCATCGTGAATGATGGATACAAGGGCGTGTTTCATTATCTGGGTTCTTGTCTTTCTGTCATTCTCATTTCGTAATCTTGAATTTTTTTCCCTTCTCTCTTCGCCTGTCATATATATATATATTTGGGATCGGAGATTTTGCTATTTTTTTTATTCATATTATGTGGAATTAATTTTGAAAGTTGTTGTATGGAATTTAAGAATACATAATTTGCATTGGGGTGCTGTTTTGATTTATTATAAACGTAAATGGCTATAACTTTACTGGCTAATTGCAACGAATTGTTAGATAGTTGCAGGAAATGTAAGGGGACCGTTTTGTTTTGAATGACATTAGAAAAAAAAGAAAAGAAAGGGAAATGGAACAATCCCAAATAAATGGAAATGCACTTCCAATTAATGCACCTCAATTCTTTTCATCACATGCAATGCAACATTGTCTTGGTTGTTAGTTTATGTCTGATTTCAAAGATGAGGATTCGTTGTTTCTTCTCCTCGTGAGCCATTAGGCCTTAAATATTCTATTTGAGATTTCGTTTGGCGACATCTGTGGTCGTTAGGTCTTTGAATAGTTGATATATCTAATAAAAAAGCATTATTTTTTTGCCAATTTGGTTTGGGAATTGCCCAAGTAGACTTTTTTTTTTTTTTAAAAAAAATTCCCTGGCTTGTCCACATTTCTTGCCTATTAGAATGTGAAAAGAATGCTAAATAGACATATGACTACTACTTGCTGTCAAGCATATCATAATGTTGGGGCACTGGATGGCTATTTCTTCCCCCAGCATTTTCTGTTCAAACATTTCACTGTACTGGAACTTCATCTATATATTTTTCTTTGTTGAATTAGCTTTCAAATGCCAGATAAACGTTTGGTTACATTCAAAAGAATAGATTGATGAACTGAATGCTAGACTCACATGGTATTGATATTGCCTTCGCTGATGCGTATTAGTTATTTTTATGCCACTGGTATCGGAATTCTACAAGCCTTAATATCGCATGTCAAGTTCTCCAATCAATTTTCGTTTCTCCATTTCTGGGGTGAGGTGTTTCTAATGTTTATGGCATTTCTAGATACCTTAAAAATTAAGTTGCAACCTGCTTCTTAGATCTTGTTCTGTTAAGTGGAGATTTGTTTTGAGGTCATGCTACGATGTTATACTTGTATGTCCTGCAAGCGTGAAAATCAAGTCTGCCAGAAATAATCTAACAACAGCAGAATTACAAACCTTTTCTTGTTTTTTACATGTGTTCCTTCCTCTTCGGAAGCTCCAGCTTCAGCACAGCAGCTATTGCCTTTTACATAGAGAATTTTTCAAATTCGTCAACATATATAGTTTCTTTTGATGTAATAATTGCACCTTGAAATTCTCTTTGTTGATAGATGCCATCTTAGCACAAAGGCTCCAGGATGGCCACCAGCTTTGATTATTGGAATGACTGCGTTGATGTCCAGGACATGGAAGCAATGTGGCAGGAACCTGAAGTTAGCACTGAATGGTTAGATGCTGGAGAGACTAAAGGAAATAAAGTTCACCTTTCACGGGATCCCGATGGAGAGCCTTATTTGACGCAGACTGAGATGAAGGTAAAACAATCCTTCATCTACTTCAAAGACAACTGTAGATGCTTTGTATTGTATTCATCAAATTGACACGTATAAAATTATGCAATCCACTTGCTAATGAAGTAATCAATTCAAGCAGTACCATAATGATAATTTCCTTTCATCTTTTTAAATCTTGGGTAGCTTGAAACATAGTTGCCTATTCGTCTGTGCTGCTAATTTTACCTGTTGCCTTTCTTGCCTTTTACTTCTCAAAAATTTGAAGCATACAAGTTTGGATTTGATGGGTTCTTAGATGCAAGCCATATGCTCTTGATCTTGTTATCTAATCGTACCTTGCATTATTTTGTATTCCTTCAGGCTGTAGCTGATATCATTGTCCGAAGACATTTTGATTCACAGATACAGCCGGTATGCCCTCATCAACTACTTCTTTTAACTCTTATTGCTCAGAAAGAGGCTAAAGGCGGGTAATGGTTACCGATATACTGACCGAAACAACTTATAAATCCGCTAATTGGCAAAAGTCTTCATGAAAACCATCAAATTGGGACCCAGCTCGTTGGTCCGAGACACAGAGAAGCCAGCTATCCTGAATTACATTATGCAAATGGACTTACCTCAAAACTCAACTTCATGTAAATAGTAACTGAAGAGAAGTGTCCTGACCTTCACCCTCTTTTTACGCCATGCCTGCATCACTTTTATAGCTTGTAGCATAGTAAAGAAAGCAAACAGCTTCTACACAAAGCTACTGACACATGGACATGACTCGGCCATATATCAACCTGGGTGTTAAGATTGGTTGGTTCAATTGAAAAAGCCACCATTGATATCTATTTTCTGCTCTATTCCAATCATCCTTAAAATATGTTGTCAATGGACCAAATGTTGAGTGAATAATATTTTCTGTTTCAATTGCTGCAAATTCAGTTAACCTTTTGTTTCTTCTTGTCGCTTTTCCTGGGATAGATACGCAGAAACCAACACCTTGGTTATCCGCCTACTGCTTTCTGAATTGTTCTTGAACAAACTTTTGGTTCCGGGAAGAATTGTGTGACCTCGGAACTACACTTTAGCAACGTTAATGAGTAATTAAGATTTAAGAAGCTAACTGCTCTGTTCTATTTTGCATCCATTCCCCGTGTCTGCAGGACATGATATGTGCTGTAGCTGAACTTGCAAGTGATAGACAGCCCCTCTCTACACGGTGGTATGATAAGAAAACTAAGGAGACAGCCCTGGGGATCATGCAGATTTTACCAAAAACAGCAGAGTGGCTGGTCAGGTACCAAATATATGTTCTGATTTTTTCGAGCTCCTTATTAACCATCTCTTTTTCTGCTGGTTTTATTTTGGCTTGCTGAAGTTATAACTGCATCGTGCTGCAGGGACTTAGGTTATCAGGCATATGAAGTAGAAGGGAATCCAGATATTCTATATCGACCTTTTGTTAGCGTCTATTTTGGTGCTGCTTATATTAAATGGTTATCGAACTTCGAAGAAGAGTAAGTTATCGATCAGAGACACCATTGGTTCAATTGATTATTCCTGCTGTTTTTGGCTCTATCCATATTTATTTGTATTGAAGCAAACGTTGTATTGTGATTGACAAAGCTTCTATTTTGAGTTTTATTAATTTAGGAATTTAACTTTCAAGGTCTTTTGCAGAGAAAGAAGTGAAGAGTTCGTAGTTAGGGCGTATAATGGTGGTACGAAAAAAGCAACTCACAAATCAACTTTGCAATATTGGAAACGGTACCTTTCAGTCAAAGAAAGTCTCCCATCCAGGTGATTTTTTTGCGTACTGCTTGATGATATAAGCCCTGCATTTCTCCTTTTCTTCTCCAGCCCTTTATTTATTATCTTTTATTTCTTCTCACTTGACTTTGGAATCCAAGTAGTTCCAAAATTGTTTTCTAAACAATTTCAAAAGGTGAATTGGAAATCCCAACACACTCATCTGCTTGAGAACTCTTTGTTTTTACTGAACTTACTACAAAGTCCTTGCTTGGAGTTGTCTGAATATCTCCTTTTCTTTTTTGATATTTGGCAAATTTGTGTTTTCCCCACAATTTTCGATATGAATTTCTGTTTGTTTTGTCAATTCTATTTATCTAAATTGTGAAGATCTTCGAAACATATCGGGAAATGTGCAACTGTATTGTATGGTTCTGCAAATAGTGCAACCTCTAAAGTAGTTGTGGGATTGTGAAAAAACTTTAGCTTCCTCTGTTTTACATTTTTTATTGTAACCCATACTTCTCGTTTACTAAATATATCAGTGACAAGATAAATTTTACAATTGCATTAGCAAGATAAATTTGATGTTTGGCCTAGATGCATGATTTGAAATAACTTTACAGGTTTTGTGCTCAAAAGGTTGTTCCACGGCCCGTGCCTTGGCAGTTTTATGTAACACTTTCACACAAATGCATAGGCCATTTTGGCCTTTGTTATTTGACTTCTATCACCACCGTAGTCTATTTAATGTGACATGAGTCCCCTGCCACCTACACTCAGGAACAGCAGTACCTGCATTTTCTGTTTGTAACTTGTAGCCCAACACTATTTATAGCCATTCCTTGTAGATCCTATTTTGCTGCTCCCGAGGCTTGTGGTTACAAATCACTGAATCAACCCTGACCTGTGAAAAAGGTTGCAATACCATGACTGTAACATTTTAAAAGAATAAATACATTATGTTTGATATTGTGTGAACTGTATTGTCATAATGCAGAAGATTTGTCGATGAAGGTCCTTCAGTAAACAATGCTCATTCTTCAACTGCTCAAGCTGCACCTGCTACACAAAATACAAATGCACCTTCTTCAGAAAAAACAGGTTGTACTTTTACCACTTAAGATTACTTGCAATTGCATTCAGTGTCTTCATGAGGCTTGGATTAGGCTCAACAAATTCTCAGTTCTCATCTAATTGAATGACTATGAATCTACTGCCAAGGTGCCAGAATCTTGTTTGAATAACAGATCAAGGTCAAATGCAACTCAAGCTAAACTTTTTAGGTGATTGCACTAGGGGTATTCAAAATCCTAACAATTTTTCCTACATAAGCATGTACTTTAGTAGCCTTGTGATCCTTATATTAATCTTTAGGCTACTCAAGAAACTGCCCATTCAGAACCTTCAGGGGTGATTATGCCTCAGTGAAAGTATATTTTGTATAGATTTTTGCTTACAGAATGTACAATTACTCGGGAAAAGAAAATAAGTGTAAACATTCACTTACCGAATGAATTAAAGGTCTTTTGATATTTTCCAGTCTTCATATGCATGGGGTGTCACTTTTCTCTTTTGAACTTGATTTACTTCACAATTTTGTGATATTTTTTAGAGCATATCATTACTCAATAACAAGAACGTATTTCTCTAGTGAAGCATATGAAATTGACAAGCTCAGGACAATTACTATTGCAGTTGACTTGGTCAATATCGTTTTAGTTGACATGGTGGTGTAATTGAACATAAGATGGTATCTTTGTTGTTATGAAGTCACATGGAAAGATACATCTTGAGTAGAGATCACGCCAATATGCTATAGAACTTATTCTCTTAATTATATAGACACTATTAATCGACTACCATGAATGGGGCCAAGCTCTCCTCTTTTCCAAGTTATTTCTTAAAAGATATTTTGGTTTCATTCAGTTGTTAATTTACCTGTTGCTGCTTGGAGGAAGCAGGTGTTGATTATATATATTGGGACTCTAAAGCTTCCCCAGAAGAAATGCAAGAGATGTGGAGTCGTTCTGAAGTTGCAAAAGAGTGGACGAAATCTGGAGAAAAAAGAGGAAAGGTGCGCTTTTCACATGACAAGGACATGAAACCATATCTATCTCGGGTAGAAATGAAGGTACGAATAAAGACGTGAAAATTCCTCTAAATTATTGCCATAAGATAATAATCTTACCTTCAAGTAACTTCCATTATTCTTGTATGGAATGCTAATCACTTTAGCATATTGGCCCATGGCACAGCAGGAGCCTAAAACCAAAAATTTGCAGATAGCCTGATAGAGCACGGAGCTTTCATGTTATATATCACCTGTATGATTGTGATATTAAAAGTATCATATCATATCATTGATGAAAGCTTCTCTCACATATTAACTTAAAATAACCTTTTATGAACATGAAATACGCCATTAATAATCTGTCAAATCACCAATACTGACTTCATGCAGGCAGTTGCAGACATAATTCTTTCAAAACACTTCAGTACAAGGGGAGTTAAACCTGTGAGTATATATCCTAGCTAGTAAAAGTTCCTTTTTTCTGTAAAACGATGCTACTATGTGGCCAATTCATAATTCCTTTTCTTTTCTGTGTTTCTGTTCTTCTCTTTTATTTCCAATTCTTAGAGGTATTTACCAGTAGTTATTCACTTCTGCCACCTGGCAGAGAGGATGACCGCACATTCATTTGCTAGTTATTGTGATACGAGTTTGTGTTAGGAAATGACTCCTTTTCTGTTGGAGGCTCTAGCAAAACCTAAATGACAGTACATGCAATCTGTCCTTCCTGCTGAGGCATTTGTGTCATGTAGATTGGACGCATCCAAAGTCGCAAAATAATTAAGAAAATCTAGTTCAGATAGATGGCAAGGCTGATATCTATTGAAGAACTGGCATCTTACGACTAGGTTGACTCTTATGTCATGTGCTACTTTATAGCATATAAGCTCCACTAAAAATGTTTGAACTCATATTCAGATTAACAGCAAATACTTTGTCCGGTATTGCTCTATTAAGGGTCTTTAAAGAAGAGAAATGGAGTAAGCCATTTGTTTTTCTGACCAATAAGATGGTGGGAGTGGATATATGATCTTAAATCACACGTCTGTCTTCTCTTTTGCTCTCAGTTCTTGGAAACAATGGATAATGTTACAAGCTTGTGCTCAATATGTGATTTTTGCTTAGGTTTGACCTAACAGCAGTGGTTTTACCTGAGATTTTATTCCTTGGGGATGTAGTATTAGATAAAACTGATCTGCTATGGTAGCAAATCATGCTTTCCTAACCAGATTTGAAAATTCTCGTGAGATTTGAGTGGTTTACAAGGTTATTAAACATTCTAATTTCTATTATGGTTTGTTTCAGTTCTTGAACATTCTATCCTTGCCTAAATTTCCATTTTTCGTGAACTTGTCCCCTGCTCAATATTTTTGTCTTGTTTTCTTCTTCCTTGATACCTATTTTCTGCACAGTCAGTCATTTGTGCTCTTGCTGAGATGGTGAGCATGCGTTTTGTGAATGGGGTTGGACCGCGAATCGGATTAATGGGAATCGACTACTCTACAGCTTTCTGGCTTTACATGTACGCAAATACTGGAATAATTTTTTGAAATTCTAGGTTGTGTACCCTTTTTTTATATAAAAAATTACACATGCATTTGACTTTTTGATAAAAACAAATTAAACAAGTTTGGATGCTGCATTTTGATTGATTGCCGAGGCTGTTCCATGGAGCCTGCTCTCATTTTTCCTAAGCAATTTGATTCTTATGAAAGTGGAATCTTTTTATTCAAACAATACTTATTGAGATCGAGTTTTAACAAAATTCGTATGTATTTTGAGTGCAAAACTATTTAAGGCTCCCAGCGCCAAATATATACAATGTATTTTTGAGATAGACCTTTTCATTGGTGTGGTTTTCTATTGTTTCTTAAGACCATCGCTAAAATGTGGTTGTTATTTCTCTTTGCACTCAGGGAATTGGGTTACAGGGCTTATAGATTAGATTCCGCTGGTGATCTGACCAAGCCATTTGTGTCTATGTACTTTGGTGCAGCCTATTTGGCCTGGTTATCGGAATATGAAGGGAGGTGAGTTCGATAACCATGAAATCTGAATTGTAGCTGGTCTCGTATTGAGTAATCCTTCGTGATAGATTGTGTCCCATCCATTAATAGTTGTAACTTGTTAAACAGGGAAAGAACTCCACAGTTTGTCGTTCCAGCTTATCTTTCTGGGCCAAAGAATGTGAACCATCAAGAGACCGGTCCCCTTTGGCTTAAATTCGAGCAAGCTTTGAGCAATTATGAAGACATAAAGAGGTACTTCCTGCTCATTTGCGCATATTCAAGTGGAGAAATCTCTATTTTTCTATATAACTGATCGAGTTCATCTTTGCCTTTATAGGGATCCCGGAAATTGCACCATCCTGTAAGCTGACCAGTGAAGTCACGCCATCGTTCAAATTGTGCTGAGTGATGGATATTACTGCTGTTATAGAAGAGCAATGAAATGAGTGAAAAGTTTATTTTCTTAACTCATTTACATTAGAAAATACGAGGGCAGATCCAAGCATTAGGGAGAAGAAAGGCTAGCTGTAGCTCCTGTCCTTTTTCTGGTTTCCGATACACTGGATTGAGTAATCGAACAATCTTATATTATGTTCCGCTCCATCTTACAATTCCAATAACAGGGCATTAGGAGTCGAAGCTCGAGCCCCCCTCCAACATCATTTACCCATAGTAACTGTCTAAGCAAACTGCATGTGATTAAAGATGATTATTTATATTTTAACTTACATATTATGCTTCAAATTCCAATTATCTCTATGCAGCTATGCCCCATCATCAGGGCTCGTTTCTTGTATAACAAGACCTCTCTTCTACTCAAGCCCTGTCTCTTCTTCTGTTGACTCATCATCGACTGTGTAGTCATTGGCATACATATCTTTTGCGAATGCTAGAGAGACCCCCGTCTTATTCACAGTGACATGATCATGAAAGTCTATTTCATTCTTCTCCTTATCCTCACTGCCCAGGTTGATGTACTCGTTGAACAGCGATCCCTTCCAAATGTTATCTCCCTGCACCACTGGAATAGCTAGAATTATTCCTCCTAATACCTCTCGAATAATCAACGAATCTGAGACTAAAATCTTCAACATAATCATCACGTAAGGATGAGTAGGCAGAACGCCCAACAAATCATCACCATCAAATTGAGATGCATCAAAATGTACTGATGGACCCTCATTCTGAATGAAGTTGTTTGGAATCTCATTCCCATGAGGAAGAAAACCACCTAAACCTTCATTATCCGTTCCTGTACCTGCGAATGACATTTTAGCGTATTAGAAACATATGCATCCATATTTATATTTGCTATGTGTATTTGTGTGCGTGCAGGGAGAGAGAGAACCTGTGGTGTGATGTCTTTGAACTCTGATATAGGGGTAATTATTTTGGTTTCGATTCAGTTTTTATCTAAAAAAATAATTAAATTAATTTTTTTTTTAAAAACACTGAAACCGGTTCAAACCGACCGGTTCGGTTATTTTAGAGCAAAAACCAAAAACTAAATTGATTGGCTCGGTTTTTTTCGATTTGGCTCGATTTTGTCTGGTCTGGCTTGGTTTTTTTCCACTTTGACTCGGTTATTAATTTCGGTTTGATTCGGTTCAGTTTTTTGATTTCAGGCTTTTGAAACTAAAACCAAACCAATTTGTTTTTTAAAATATTCAAATTAATTTTTTTTTTACAGTTTGGTTTTTTGGTTTTTTTTTTTATTTTAATTTTCTTAGTTTTTCAGTTTTTTACTTTATCACGTCGATAGTTGCAGAGTAGGTTGTTGAATAAATCCATTTTTGGGACTCATTTAGGTTGTAGGCTTGTAGCAGTTACAGACCATCAATAACAGAAATTCATAACAGTTCGACAAATCAGGCAATCTTTCCATAATTAGTACTGATATTTTTTTTTAAGGAAAACAATTGGTTTTGTATTAAGTGTTATTTTCATTAAGTATTCTTGAATTTGTATCTTAGACTAATCAATTATCAATCACTAAGCCTCAATTATTATATATAAGAAAATAAGCTATTAATCATTTTCTTTCTTAAGGTTGCATGAAGAATCATTGTTTTTTATAACAATGAATTTTTATACTAATTTTTTAAAATAAAATATTCTAAATTATGAAATTTTTTTTTATTATGAGGTTGTATAAAAAAATACAAAAACACCATTAATTTTATGTGAAAATCGATATTGATTAAATAATAAATAATGAAAAAAAAAATATAAATCCTTCTAATTTAAACTCCCTTTTCTTCTTCTAAATATTAATTTATGACCAATGTTGATATTTTTTATAAAGAAATAAATTGGTGTTATATCAACTATGTTATTATAATTAAAAAATTTAAAATTATGTATATAAAATTAATTAATTGTTTTGTGAAAAAATAAGAAAAAAATAATTAATTATTTTTAAAAAATTAATATTGAAAAAATTAAAGAAAAACAAGATAAAGTTAATCGAATGCGTGCCAGGCCTGCACACGTGGGCCTGGTGGTAGCCAGGCCCGTGCTTCTACACTGGACAAGTCGAGCCTTAGACCCTTTTAAAAAAAAAAATTTAAAAAGAATTATGAGAGAGAGAGAGCGGTCTCATGCAGCCTAAATATAGTAGAAACCCAAAAACCGAACTCTCTTCCACTTAATATTGAGGACCTTGTCGTAACACAAATTATGTACCAAAATATTTTCACAAACTTATAATTTCAATGATCTAAGTATACAAGATTTGCAAACAAAAAATGTTTAAAATTTTAGGTAAATCAAAGCAGCAGCTCACCCTGACGAAAATCCCGAATACCTTCCCTAGGTAACATCCTATTGACTACTCTCTTTCTTCAGATGCAACTTTCAGCCAACTGTCTGTCTGATATTTACCAAAAATAAAAAGATAAAAACTGGGCGTATGATGCCTTTTTTTTGTCCCAGCAACCCAATTTCTCTGTCCTGATTCCTGACTTCCAACCATCAAACATTATTTGCGATGGAAAGGGAAATTGACTCGACAATTTGTTTTTCAGTTGAAGGTATCTTTGTCTCTTTGCATGTAGCCTTTGCCTATTTTCGTAAAGGCTGTTTCTTTGTGGTTGAATACTTCGGCTGAATTTGATTCAAGTCCCTGATTGCAATGGAAATCCGAAATAATCCCCCCAAGAAGAAGCGTTGGTTCATCTATCTTCACCTCCCCTGAAGAGAGTTGATCCTTGGATGATAGTGAGGTAGTTCCAGCTACCTGATGCCTGTCGACCTGTGGATTTCCATATTCTTCAAGGTTGAAGATTTGAAGTCTCTCTTTCATCCACCTTTGTGTTAAATGTTCTACAGTTTTACCCTTGAAAAAAAGCAATGGGTCCCTGAGCATTGCTTCCCAGTTTCCCTGCCCATGTCTTCGGACTCCCACCCAAAGGGAATCAAGCTCCATGTCCGACCAAGCATCTGGCACTTGTTCAATGGTTGCTGGACTGAGAATGGTACTATTGTTCCTCAGAGCAAGCTTTTGTTTCTGTCTTGCACGAAGCTTGGCACTATTTAAAGGAAAAGGTTGTTAAAATATATATATTAACACAATTAAATCACAGCTGTGCTCATTTGAAGTTTAGACTTACTCCTTTTCTTTCAGAGCTTTTCCAGCTTCTGTATATTCAGGCAGCCATGCCTGCTGTAATTCCCTCCCTCCAATATTCTATGTTGACATCATGTCAAGTAAGAGTCAATAAATACTCTTCAACAAATTAGAAATGGCCTGCAGAATGAGTTTTTCACATACCCGCTTGGACTTGTAATGACCCGTTGTTGTTTCCAACATGACATCCCTGGCAAAAAATTTCCAAAGACATCATCCTATTAGTGAATTCATTGATCTGGCTATCTAATACAAACCTACGCACCTCCTCTTTTTTTAGTTGCTGTCATGACTTTCTTTTGTTAGCACTCCCTCTGTCACACAAAGCATGTCCTGTCCTTTTTCATTTGGTTCCAAAGTATATGTTCAATACCAAATACTCGAAGCATCAATTCTTTTACTTCCCTATTTTGATTCTAACTAAAAACTTGGGTTCAAAGAAGACACTCTTTATGAGAAGAGAGAGATTACAATGCAGTGGTCTTGGTTTTGGTTATAGAGGTGGAAATCTTTCTAAGTTGTGAATTAGCAGAAAAGCAGATTATCTGAAGGAGTGAATTATTCATTACCTCAGAACCAACAGCTTGTCACACTGATTCACATTATCACTTGCTGGACAAATATCATTATTTGTTGCTTGGCCTAGGCATGCCATCATTTCCCCTTGCTCTTCTATTGGTTTTTTGTTGCGGGGCTGATAAAGGACAAACATTTCACTCATAAACAACCAAACAAATAAGACAGCGTATTGACAAAACAAAGATATAATGACACCACAATACAGAATAACATGCGTGTCTGTGTTGGCAGATAAGCATCTATGCAGCCTAGTGAGAACCTTTCATTGTTTCAACAATGCTAAATAAATCATCAGCATGTATTTGAGTTTGTTTTCGTGGGGTTCAAATATCAATTATTGGCGGGTTGGATTTCATACTGTCACAAATTTTCACCTACATGGTTATGCAATACCACTCCCATTAAAATTAGACAAGTTCTGAATTCCAACGATTTTGTCTCAAATAGTTGATGTTAACACTGAGTTGCCTTGGAATGATTGATGCAACATACGTACACTTACTGCATTAAGATCTTCACTTTCAGAAAGCCTGTCAGCCTTTTCACCTGACCAAAATTGAATGCCTGAGCCATCAAGCAAACTTGAAGTATTGATAACAGGTTTATCTGCACGATCTCCTTTCACCATTTCAGAAGAATCACAAACCCATGTTGATTTGCTTGGATCAGTATCCGCTCCTTCTCTTATTTCATTTGCTCTAGTACAAGTTTCTGTTCCTTTTTCATCACCATCATGATTGAGAGCATTCTAGAACAGAAAAGGGAAGAAAGGAGCAAAGAAATGAAAAACATACTAGAGGAGATCTAAGATAGCTCGTCTTCTTGCATAATACCTATAAATAAATAAATAAATGACAGATCTAGAAATAGCAATCCACGAAAATATTCACCAGCTGTTCTTTAGTAGGAGCATATTTCTTGGATGTTCTTTCCATTAGATCCCCAGCCTCAGCTAAATCATATAATGATTGCAATGAACCAGCAGGAAGATTCTGCAACACAAGATTCGTACTTAGAAAAAAATGAAGAGGAGAAGAAGAAGAAGAAGAAGAAACAGCAGCTACTTATAAAAGGAAAAGTTAGGAAGAATAACATCATTCTAGCATGTTGTTAATTGTTGAATACATACATAACTTATAGCAACAAATACTTAGGTACCTCCTACAGAATGAAAAATGAGAGTAAATAATGAGAAATTTACATCATAGTGTCACCCCTTCCCTTTTCTCTCCCCTTAATGCCCAAGCCTTTTATTGCAAAACATCTAGGCATTACAATGACAATCTTTAACTATCCATAGTATGAGGTTAGATGAATTCCTTGATCATAGAAGCCAATCCAGACAAAAACCTGCATTATGCTTGAAAAAACATCAAAGGAAAAGGATACCTCATGGGCAAGAGATCCTGACTCTACAGGTGCAGGCAGATCTGATGACAACTCTAGTTTCTTCTTTATGTCTGAAGATAACAAATTATGAGAGAAGGCCTGCTTTGCATTGTTAGATGAGACATTTTCTTTGGAACTTTCAATACATAGCAATTGAGTCGCAGGATCAGCCTCGTTACAGCAGTTTGGACATTGCCAACTTCCAGGGGGGGTACACTTTGAGCATAAACAAATTATAACAAATATCAGTCTTCGTGATAATTAGAACATTGATCAAAGGAAAAGGGAAAACTGAGACATAAAATGTGTATACTTCAAGCGGTGGATTAAGGCACTGAAGGTGATAAGTGCATGGACAGAAGTCACAGCAAAGCAATTCACCACCATTATCGCAGATCACACACTCATAGTAATTCTGAAAACAAAAGGCAGACCAGAGCAGTGGGCATTATTGTGTGAGATAAACAACAAAAGCTAATGCAAATCCCATAAAAATACTTCTAACAAAGCAATTGACACTTTGAGTAGACAACTCTCTTCTTGACATTGCTGCATCAAGCTTATCAAAGACCTAAACTAATCCATCAGCACTAAGTAAAATATTCTATATGCTTCTTGGAATCATCAAGAGCTTTTCCTTCTCTTTTTCTTTCTTTCTTTTGAAAAGAACACGAAAATTAAGAGAAGAATGCCAATTGTTAACAGGAAGAGACCCTAACCAAACAAATACAATTCATGGCTCAGAAAAAAAAATGATAACAGTAGCTCATATACTCTATGCTACATTGGCTTTTATATAACATAACCAACATCAAAACTAATTTAAAGAAAAGAAGAAGACAAACTAGAATTGGAGTCTCAAGAAATTTCTCATAACAAACCAAAGAAAAAGAAAAATCACCCCATCATCTCCTATTGGGCGTGGTGGCAAAATGGAAGTGGTGCTCTCATTTGCATCCCATGAACATGAAGCTAAAGAAACAACCCCGTAAGTGTTTGATTCGCTTCTTCCACATGGACGACTTTTCCTTTTGCGGTTCAAGCCCCCAAAACTGTCAATCATCTTACCTTTTCCAGCTGTTGGAGACATCCTTGAATATGTCTTCTTACAAGGCTTGGCAGAGCAACTAAATCAGAGCAAAGCTCCAAGGAAGTTCTGCATTATTCCCATACATTAAACGACTACAATCACATCAAACAAAAGAAAACAGAATTCAAACATCAATACCTCCTAATCAGTATTGATACTGGTAAAGTAACAATTATGTTAGAAAGGGCAGATCTGGCCATTAGGTTTGCATTTAAGAACTCAAACATTTTTAATCCCATGGACTAGAAATTGGCTTCCACCTTTAGCATATGCTCTTTAAAAGAAATTGCTACTAAAAGCGAGCACAGTCATAACTCAAGCACTACAAAATCTTTTTTTTTTCTTTTCTTTTTGAGCAAACTATTTATTGCCTCAACATTCTACTTAAAAAAATTGGCAGCAGAGGATGAAAACATGACAACAATGCAATTTTTAGCAGAATCAAGAAAACAATAGCATATAAATATTGGGAAAAGTTACATACATAAATGAATAGTGCACTTATGATTTAGAGACAGAGGTTGCCTAAAACTAAAGAAGCCTGGTAATAGAATTCCAAGGAGTGTAGAAATGAGTGGGTGAGAAAATAGGTATACAAAAAGAGAGTTTATAAGGGGAGAGTGTGGGCATATGTAGAGTTTGGAAGGTATTGGTGAGCTGTAGAGGTGACAGTGAGAAGCATGCAATTGAACGAAGAGTGACACATGGCGCTGGCTCAGGAATTTTATATCTTCCTGAGTTATCTCCCTCTTCTTTCCTTGTTTGCTCATTCTCTCCATTCTTGCTTTCATTAACAAAAGAGAGCCAAACAGGAGGGTGAGAAAGAGTTTTACTTGTTTATTTTTGAGGAAGAGGTGGAAAGAAAGAGTTTCAGGCTTGATTTTGTAATGGGGAAAAACATTAAAAAAAAATAGAGATTATAAAGGGAGTAATCACAATACAAATTATTGGTCGACATACACTTTATAATGACAGAATAACATTAAAGATATTTAAAGTGAATGTATAAAATAAAGAACATTTTAGCATGATCTTCCATGTGGAAAAACTTTCAAAACTGAGCAAGGATCACAACTGATGCAGAAAAGGAGTAACCGTTTTCTGTTATTCGTTTCTCGTTATCCATGACCGTTAATAGACACGATTTCATTTGATTTGACCATAAACTCACCAACCACATTGCAGATTATTAAATGTAAGGACCATGTGGCTGATAAATATATAATACAAAAGGGTTTCATTGTCATTGTTTTTTGATAAATATATAATGCAAAAGGGTTTCATTGCCATTGTTTGTTGGTTAATTATTTACTCAAACAGACACATTGTAACATGCAATTCTGCTTTCAAAAACAATTGCATATAGTAGGAACAGAGTTACAAAGTCACTAAACCATAAATTAAAGAGAAGTAAAGAAAATCAAATAATCGAAAAAGAGCTTGCCTCAATCAATAATTCTGTTGATGTAACAATTGCATAAGCAAAACTAATTCACTGTATCATGCACTTAGCTTTTGCTAAAATGAATTAACATGTAATTCTGGAATGAGTAGATTTTGCAGGCAACCCTCATTTAAAATATCACCAGACCATAAAATAAATAAATAAATCACATAATTTAGATAAAGTGCTTCTAAAAATAATTACATTACTGCACGCATTCGTTGCATCATGCATTTAACGAAATTAGTTGTCCTTGCTGTTCATACTAGTAATAGTTCTACTTTCACATTTGTATAAGAAAATACCATTTATGTCTATTTGAGATATTAATTGTAGCCAGCTCATAACTTTCTTAGCCAAGTCAGATGGCTAAGAAAAATATATGAACCACTTTTCTGTATTTAGTTTACTAATTTGGAGAAGAGTAGCAGATACGGTCAGATCCAATAATAATCCCAATAGATTTTCTTATTTGAGTTTCCTATTTTGTACATCTGCAGTGATAATTTTGGGCTTGGGTCAATGAGTGGAATTTGGAGTTGCTGGTTTAGATTTTTTTTATAAAAAAAAAATTAGAGAAAAAAAAAAACCAGAGTGTGATGAAGATGCTTACTATCAGTGTCTTTTCTTGAGCCCCACATATATACACAGAAATAGTATTTGGTAATTAGAAAATAGACACTGGGTTGCCATGGTGGCACATATAAAGTTACAACATCCACTAAAACCATTTGATATAACAAATGCATCTTGCAGGGAAAAAAAATATATTTCCACAGCAGCAAATACTAAAACTATTCTATGGCCATAAAAGCAAGCATATATGATTTGCATGATATATCATACAGGCCACATGATTGCAGTAAGTCATCAATTTTGTTTTGCCTAAGTAGAGGTATCATCAAGGGTTGCTTGTCATGTAATGACTACTGCCTAGATCGCTGGTAAAATCAATTACTCATTGCAAATTGGCACTAGAGCAGGACCTTAGTCTAGGCCCCCATAGCTGTGATGCCTTAGAAGGCCATCTCATAGACTCCCACAATTCATTCACTGAGTTCCAAGAAATCCTAAATTTTCTGACGGGGTGATAAGAAAAATTAGTCCAGAAAGCTAAATTGTCTTTCTTGCTCAATCACTCTGTGCACTCATTTTGAGCGAGGTGACCTTGCTGGGGTTTGCAAAAGCAGTGGCAAAAGAAGAAAAAAGAAAAATGTAAACAACGAACTGTTATCCTACCAAGGGAGTTTGGCTCTTCAGGTCTTAGAAATTTGAGCCCTTCAGCAGCAAGAAATTGTTTGGAGATATTTTGATGACCATGAAGATTAAAAAAACATGCCTTACTGAAACTAATACTGCACATTCTCGGTTCATCTTAGAGAATCCCTCTAACTCACCTGAGCAACATGCTAAACACCAGTCCCACATACTGCACCTAGAAAATCCCTACAGTAACTATCCTTTCTCCAACCAAAGCGGCTGCATGTGTATGCATGCATTTCCACACAAAGTTTTAACATGCTGAGAATTGTTGATTAACTCATGAATCAATTGGCTAAGCAAAACCACATACCACAACATGCTGAGAATTGTTGATTAACTCCACTGGCTGGTCCTTTTCTCCTAGCCATAACATCTCCTATATCTCAAGGATATAACTTCATAAACAAATGAACTCTTGAGAGTTCATGGAACCACTAGCTTTGTACTACTGGTTATGCTGGCAAAAGTACATCAGAGATGCTCACCGTTCACTATATCATCGGTATTACTGAATACATTTATGTAAGAAAAAAATCACGGACATTCTTTATCTCTATCAATTGGTTTATTCCAAACCACAAGTAGAAAGAGTCACCAAAGCACAATCTGGCATGAATCACTTTATAAGTTACCTACCAATTCAGCCACACAAGAAACAAATCATGGTTAAGATTTCAAGTCCTCACAGTACGAATTATGGTCATCATTGGAGTCACCATCTGTTCTTACTGCAGATACTTGTTCTACGAAAATCATATCAACGTCTGTCCTTAATGCTATCCCATAAGAGGAATACTGAACCGTTTGGGACGAAGACCATTAAATTCCACAAACTTTCCATAAACCCTGGTCCTTGCTGCACAGGAATGGTGAATTGCATGAGAATATCTCTAAAAATAGGAATTTGAGACAAATTCCAATCGCATTCTAATGTTAATTTCCCACATCCCATGCATCAGAAATTTATTTTCCTGCTGGTGCTCGGGGTATAGGAAATTATTCTCCCATTCATTTGACTTTCATTTTCATCTTATTCTACTGTAAGTGATTTCTTGAGGAATTAAACCACCTTGAAAAAAACAACAAAATCAAGTTTTTTTTGTCAGTTAAGCTTCCAAGCTGGGGAAGAGTAGAATTTGGCTCCCTCTCTTACTAACTCCTATACATCAGCCATCATTATGTTTCTTCTTCATAAGACAGTATTTACATTAGCTACTTGCAATAATAAAGTGATTCAGCTATTGTGTCAAGGTAAAACATACCATGCAACCAGGGGTATTGCAGACAAAGCACATATTGGTGGGAGACATGGCAGCCACATTCAATGGGCATGTGGCAGGTGGCCATGTCCATCAGCATACAAGGCTAATATGTACAGCAATACTCTAGGATCAAAATATTGCTAAATTACCAACATCAACATTGTTGCTCCAAATTTATATTTATAAGATACTAAACTAAAAGAGGGCCTCTTTAACTGTTCAATTACTGTTACTGAGTGGGTTTTTTTGAGGTTTCATACATTTTTCAGGGTACTTAAGAAGTTAGTCTTTGTATATTGTTTCCTTTATTTCCATGTTTTTTTGCTATATTTACACTTCGATTCTATAGTGTTTTTTTATTGGGAGAGGAGTGAAAATGGACGAGATAAAAGGCAAAAGGAAGTTGTTGGCCACCACTTTTTTGGTGAGTTTCCCTATGAAAATGTGTCATTGTATTTCCCTTGGTCATTTAGTTGATTGATTCCCACCAAAAAACTCATTGGTCCATGAAAAATGGAGATTTAAACCCAAAAACAAATTAGTTTCAAAATTTTGGTTTGAATTTTTGGGGTTTTAAAGTTGATTAAAATGGAATATAAAGTTATTAATGGGTTTGTGGGGGTTGTGGGAATGATTTTGAGGTAAAAATAGTGCAAAAATAGTGATTGGAATGCCATGGCTGACAGAGGAGCTCGGTTTTCTAGTGATCGGGGATTCGTTAGAGCACCTTCAAGGGACAGACATGTCAAGACGACCTCTTCTTTAAAAGCATAAAATAAAGACTACCTCAGCCAGCCAAGGCACATGAACCTAGCTTGCCAAGCTATAACACCTTCGCCTAGCACATGTCAGCCTAGAAACAACTTTTATTTCGTTTCTTTCTTCTTCTTCTTTTCATGATTTGATTTTTTTCTTTTCTTTTTTTTTATTTGCTCAAAATCAACTTTCCCTAAATATAATGAAAAACAATCACTGTTTTTTCGATTCTCCACACAACCTTACAAAAATAATTAATGCCTAGAAACAACTCTTATTTAAAATTCCAAATCAGTATTGAAATCTATCACATATTTTAAATTGTTTGTCACTCGAAGACAAAGAATGTCATAAATGAATTTGCATGACAAATTTGCATTAAATAAAAAAAACAAAAACAAATTATAACAGCTTTATCGATCTTTTTTATTCTACCTCTTTGTGGAATTTATTTTTAATCAAATATTTTTTGTTTCTTACTTATTCATATTTTTAAATAGTTTCTATTTTAGGCAATAATTATACAATCCAAATGTAGTGCAATGAGTAGGTACAATTAAAATATTTGAATCTTAATTCTTTTTAACCTTTATAATTTCTTTGTGGACAATAATTAAAAATATGATAATGTTAAAGAAATTCAGCAACTTCAAATATATGAGTGTATATTTCATGATATGAATTTTAAAATACAATAATATATATAAAAACTAATTTCTTCCAATTACTACTTGTATTATTCTATAACTTTACAATAACATACATTCCATTAGAGGAAAAACAGTGGTGATTCTAATTTGTAATTTTTTTATGAAAATTTGCCATTCAATTTTTTTTTCTTTTTTTTTTGCTTTCTTGAGGAAATTTCCTTTTAAAAAAATTTCATTAAATTTTCTATATCTCTAAATTTTGAAATAAATTTTTATTGAAATTGATTAGCTTTTCTTTTTTAATAACAAATTACTTCAATGTATGTGATAAATTATAATACTATATTGAATTTTTAAATAATAGTAACATAATTTTAAACATATATTTAATCTAAAAACTAAAAATATACTACCAACAATTTGTCCTCAATTTTAGGAAAACTTGACTTAAAACTAATAATAAATCATTAAAAAAAACAAAAGTGAAAAGGGTAGTGTCCACATATTTATTTACTTCTCTATAAAGAAAAAGGATAAGTCAGCATATTTAACTTACTTCATCTACATATAACAAACTTTTATCAAATTTAATTTAGATAAATTTGAATTTCAATCAGAATTGGTTAGAAAAATAAGAAGTTTTGTAAATGGCATCCCAGTAACCCATGAGACCCTTGTTAGGTATGTGACTAATTGTGTGTCTGGTAATGTGGAATAAGGTGTTTTTTAGATGAAAATACATTAAAATAATTTTTTTTTTATTTTCAATATCGGCACATCAAAAAATCAATTTAATGTTTTTTTAAAGAAAAAAAACAGTTTGAAAAGCACTTTAAAAAATAAGTTCAACCACAAAAACAAACACTCCTATATATATTGCCATATTTATTATGCGTGTAGAATCCTTTCCTTTCATGAAAATTCTTTACTTGGATACCATTATTGGTTTAATTGATTTTTTACTCATTACTAGGTTGGCTTTCAAAGATATTGTGACAAAAGAGCGGATTTGTAGGGATTTAGTTTCTTTTCTTTTATATTAGGTTTCCTTTGAAAAGTTCTCTATTTTCTCTTATAAATACACTGGCAAAGCCTCAAGCACATATGATAAAATCCCATTCATCAATCCCAAAAACCATATGCATACCCATTTTATGATGATGAAAAGGGAAGGAAAAAAGGAATGGCGTGGGGGGGGGGGGGTGTGGTGCAAGAAAATCAGAATACTAGTTCAGGTATTTCTACACTAAAACTGACATTGATGTTTCTTCTTCTATCCATTCTTATTCTTCTTTTATGGGACCAAAAAAGGGGTCTTTGGGGGTGGGGGCGAAACAACTACTATATGAAAGAGAAATTATTGTATATATTCCATAAAACTCACTTTCTAAAATCGCTTCCGTGAACTTAAGCATGCATAACCTCCTTTGTCTACGTGATTCATCCTATGCATTTGTCAGATCTTAATATTTCCTACTTCTACATACTTCCATAGGGTGGGAGATATTTAGGAATGAGAATTTGAACCAATAGCATGTTCATCATCAAAGATGAGTGGTCAAAACGAATAATAGAAAATGATGACAGTTGTATGATCACCAGCTAGAAACATCATTACATGAAGTAATGCCCATTAACATGACAAAAAAAAAAGACCCAGTATGCAGCTTTGGTGGGAAATCATCGAGAATTTCAATTTTTTTTAAGAAAAGAAAAACAATGATATGATGTGATAAAACAAAAAGGAGAAACAACAACAACTGAAAGAAATTCAAACCAAAGCATTGAATGTGAAGCAGAAATCTCATACCGATTCTTAATTTCCCCAGAAACCAAAGCCAAAATAAACCACAAGCTCCAAAATTTCAAAGACCAGATTGGTTGAGATTCCCTGAGAACCATTACTTCCTGATTTAAGAGTCAGTGTAAATCTTCCTTGAAGTCTTGCTCCGAAGTAAACATTCTTGCCTCTTTTGTTATACTATCCACATCTGTTGCTACTCACTGACAGGATCTTCAAACCTCCAAAACCATGAATGTGCAGAGCATCTGCTCCAACTTTTTCCATCAATCTAACAATGTTTCTGAGGAGCTTCTCATGTTAATCCTTTCCAGTAACCCCAGCCAAACTTATTATCATTCCATAACATTGAAGTCCGAAGATGATTATAGCATTCCAGAGTCATTCAATAAAATTCTCTCTAGTGATGCTTTCTCGTCACACCTCCTTGTAAGAGAAGTCTGATTCAATCTCATGCGAGTTATCACGTTCAACCAGACCTTTCTCATCACTGGAAGCTCGACCCATTTGAAGCGGGTTGTGCTGAACCCTTTCTCTCTGACCCAAAGGCAGTTGGACCCCATAGAATGGTGACTTGAACTATGTGTAAGAATAGGGTCTAACATGGTAGTCTCTCTAGCCTTATAAGTACCATGAAGCAATCTCAATGCATCTTAATTACTCCACCTGCCGTATCTTTGTCAAGATCATCCATATACAGTATCTTGCTTCTCCATTTACCAAACTTCTTCTGCTATGAAGCCATTGAAAATTTCATTTCATAAATTCAAGAAAGTGCCAAATAAACTTTCTGTTCCCTGCATATCATTTGGAATTCTTCACTCACATAATTTATTCTCTCCATTGAAGAAGAATCTATATAGCTATCTTCCTCTAAACTGAAGGCAGCTGATACCCGGAAGATGGTAAGGTAGTCCTGGCTCCCAGTTGACCCTTGGATCAATTGCATCCCTAGACATACCAGAAGGCGAGCAGGTTGATCCATGGTTGCCGAATTCTCCAGGGTTGAAGCCTATCTTTCTTCCACCTTTGCGCTAAGTCTTGTGCAGCCCCCAAGTATTGCTTCCTGATTCCCCTGCCCATGTCTTTGGACTCCAATCTGGAGAGAATCAAGCTCCTCTTCTAACCAAGCATCTACCAGGAATGCTATCAACATTGAATAGACAAGAAGTGTAAAGCAGAAGTCTTTCAAGAATTGAAGAATCATGTGTGTCTTCCTCAAGGTACAGAATAGGTATTCTGCAAAGATATAACATTCCAATTTAAGCACTGCTTATTGAGAATAAGACAAAAAATCAGAATCTGGAATTTCCCAGTCCAGGAGGTTGCGATATTTTACATCAGCTACAGAAAGAGTCGAAATGCAAGTGTTGGCAAGGAATATGTATTGAAACATCAGAGTACCAATCTCTTGTGATCTTTCAAGTTGGGTTTTACAGGAAAGAACCTGAAAACAAATCAGGCAACTACAAGACCAGCTGGAAGATTTGTGTGCCCACTTGTAAAAAAAAAAAGTAATTCTTACACAACAAAAGTGCAGTTGAAACCACATTGAAGTGCGAATTTCGCACCTTTTTTCTTTCAAAAAAATCGATACCGGTAAATTAAATAGGAAAGTAGATGCTAACAAAAGGCATTATTAACTATTAGGAATTCTGATTTTTGTTTCTTTCTTTCTGTTTTGTTGAGTAAAAATAGTAGTAAAACAAATTCTTTATTTGTTGAGAAAATTAAAAAAAAAATTAGCAGAGCAGAAACCAAAATAGAAAATTACGTACCCACAAAAACAACAGCCTGATTCATAAATTAATTAATGATAAAGAATAGCTAGCCCCGAAATTCTGTGCTGAACGCCCTCAAATCAACTCTCTCTCTCTCTCTCTCTGGCTTTTATTTTCCTTTTCTTTCTAGCTACAAAGCTTCCGACTTATTTGAGCTTTTTTATCTTAATTTAATTTTATAGTTCGTTCGAGTTTGGGCTTTTCGTAATTAATATTCTGGGCTCTGTGCTTAATATATAAGTTATAGATTGGGCTGCAGCCTACATAGATCCATTTCTTTATGATAATCATAAGATTGTGTTGTTGTTTCGTTTGATCGCTCCTTCACCGGGACTCTTATTTATTCATTCACTTACTATAATTAACTAATTATTAGATTATTTTTGAATTGCGAGATATGAAAACAAGTCCGAAAAGATTACGGTGAATAGAAAATAATTAGCAGCATTTTATTAATTATTTTATAAGTTTAATTTAAAGAAAAAATAAATAAATACAGTAAGTAATAAATAACCCACCTTGAAAGCCAATGTTCGGTGTTAGAGATGTTCAATAATAATATTATAATTTCAATTAAATAATAATAATAAATCACAGTTACATTTTTTTTTTCCAGTCTTTCAGAAGAATAAAGTTCCAATTTTTTCCCCCTTTTTTTGATCATATAGTTGGCTTTGGCTAACATATGCAAATCATTCATTAAAGTTTTGCATGATGTTTTTCTGGGCTCCTGAAACATTCGACTCGCAATTGACATCAAAACCAATCGATATCGCAATGAAATTCAAATGTTCTTGGGGCTATGATCCTCCTCTGCTCGTATTGTAAGAAAAAAGAATGCGTAGTATTTTTAGTTAAAGACACTATGGTCGATGGTGACCTTCAGATTCACCACATCCCCTAATGGATGAAGGCAACTCACCCACCTTCTCTATCCCTTCTTCGAACACCACACCCATGCCCATGTAGAAATGAGACTCGACATGACAATGAAAGGCCCAAACACCTGGATTATCAGCTCTAAACCTCAGAGCAGTCCATCCATAAGGATGCAGAGGTGCTGTGTTCTTCATAATGGGATTGACCACATTGTACTTTCTCCAGTCACGAGACAAGTTATACTTGCCTGTACCGTACCCCAGGACCCAAAAATCATGCCCATGAAGATGCCATGGATGTGTCTCACTGTTGTTCACAGTCATAGAATTAGCATTTTGTAGGATGACATCGACTGTTGAATTGAACCGTAGCCTATATATTCGGTTGCTTGAAGTAGCATTAACATTTTTTGCCACACTATGTATGTCATAGTTTGCGAAGTCATATCCATCAGGAGGAGGGTCTTGAACAAATGCATCGGTCAAATTTTCTCTAAGTGCAATGAGGTATGGGGTCTGAGGAAGTATGAGAGAAAGGTTGTTTAAGGACCATTTAAAATGGCCATCAATCTTGTTTTGTGTGTTTAGAAGCACGATCACTCTATCTGAAGTGACAGGAGGGGTGTTAATGAAACCTTGACGAGCCTTAAATGCAAGACTTTGAGCCAACCTTGATGTTGTATCATTCCAAAGAGGCCCTGTGGTTGGAACTGTTGGAGGCTGCTTTTGTGCATGGTTTGGATAGTAGTTGAAAATGGCCAAACCAGTTGGTGTTTCCGGTTTGCGAGCAACTACATTAATAGTTGCCCAGTAGTTTCTTGAAGAATCTTGATCAGCTTTTACTAACACAGAGTACGTCTCACCAGAGTAGATGTAGAGGTTTCTTATAGCAAATGGTTCTACATAGTTCCCGTCCGCTTCTACAACAGTCATGTCATGGCCCTGCACAAGAATAAGAGAGAACCATGAACATTTTGAACTCGAATATTGCAAATTCAAACAGATTATTTCTGGAGCAAATGAAAGTTAGTGAGGTTGTGAAATTACCTCAATTTCAAAACTAAGAGCTGACAGGGAAGTCAAGCTGCCAATCCTCAGTCGATATGTTTTTCCAGGAACAACAGTCAGCGAATAAGGAGAGCATTCAGGATTTGTGGTATTGCAAACTCCAGCTGCAATGCCTGAAGCAG
>Ga0307510_10001445_pt1 | contig 26147 bp, 19 predicted proteins | sample 12_EM_MG_FD_207224 | JGI IMG/M metagenome (GOLD analysis project Ga0307510, IMG submission 207224) | Populus trichocarpa ectomycorrhiza microbial communities from riparian zone in the Pacific Northwest, United States - 12_EM | ecosystem: Host-associated > Plants > Roots > Unclassified | place... | reverse complement strand
AATCTGGTATAATAGTTCAAACAGCTTGCTGTAACATTATTACAAGACCAATATGGGCATCATCAGAATTATACCTGAAGTTACTTACACACAATTATATGGGACTGAAAGAAAGGTCTTAAGACAAATTACCTTAATTTAAACACACCAATATTGCAACAGTATAATTATGCTAATAATTATAACTGGATTAATTTGTAATTATATGCATATCTTGGGTACGTAATCTTCACGCCTGGCAAATCTCATGCTTTCATCATTGATCCAATCGAACTTCTCAGAGAAAGGGTTAGCTAAGGTGTTTGGAGGGTAATGATCTATGCAGTCTTTCCAGACATTTGTATCCTCCATGTCCTTCATAACCTTCCACACACAATTGTAGCACTTAAAACCTGCCCCAAGGCTGATCATCAGTATCGTTTCACCTTTCTTGAGCATTTTCTTGGCCTCCATGTAACCTAGAACATACCACAGGCCACCGGATGATGTGTTTCCAAACCGATAAAGTGCCATTCTAGCTGGTTCAAGATCATGATCGTTGAGTGCTAAACTCTTGCCAACCTCATCGATAATTGCCCGTCCACCAGGGTGCACACAAAAGTGGTCGATTCCAGACTTGAGATTCAAACCAGGTCCTGCAATACCCTTAGGAGTTGACCTCTTCGTTATTTTATTTCGATAATAGCTTATTTTATAGCGGAGCATTTCTGACAGTGGTAGAACTTTAGGAAGAAGAACTCGGAGGATCATGGTTAAAGCTTTAGCACCAGCGCGCTCTTGGTAGATCTCTAGTGAGGCGAAAGCCTTTGTTGCCAAGGTCATCTTCTACTTGGATACAGCTGCTGTATGCTTCGTGATCAGAGCCGATATGTGTGCGTACAGCACAAGTCAATTCCAAGAGGGCGTTTTCCTTCAAAGCTCTATTATTTGTTAAGAGCATGGAGCAGCCCCCGGTACGAAATAGAATGTTGGAGAGCATCATGGACTTCTCTTTGCCAGAATACCAATTTGGACCTATGGATTCTGTGCTCACAACAATTGCAAATGAATTCCTGTATGTCTTGAACAATTGCTTGACTAAATCAACCGCTACCACACTTGCACTGCAACCCATTCCAGAGAGATTGAATGCCTTGATGTCCTTCCTCATCTTGTAACGCTTTATTACTCGAGCCGATAGAGAGGGAGCTGGGGAGAACAGAGAGACTGAAGCGACAATAATGTCAATCTCTGATGGAGAAACTCCTGTCTTAGCAAAGAGCTTGTCAAGAGTATCAAAAATGATATCATCCATCTCCGAAAGTGCATCCATAAGAGTTGCAGATTCCTCTCTTCCTTCTATGACATTCCTCGGGCAATAAGTTTCTTCTCCAATGCCAGAACTAACCTTAGTTTTTAAAAGAAACCTGTATTCTTCTATTCCCAGACTATTGTTTCGTAAAACAATTTTAGCACAGATCCAGTATCAAGCTTTCGGTCCTCAGCGTCTTTTTGGCACTGATAGCTTAGCATATAACAACGTTGGTCTCTCTTTTGGTATGCCAACTTACAAAGCTTGGAGATAGCATAGAATAATAGTAGCAGACAGAATGCCAAGAACAACTCCATAACAAAAAAGAAAATGGATTGCGTTTCAAGAGATACAAAGATTTTCTTCAATTTTACAAGATAATATCTACTTAGAAATCTCAAAATAGTTGAGACATTATACATAAACGTGAGTGTAGAACAATTTATGACATAATTGTACATCAATGCTCTTCAACTTGCATTGAAATGCTAGTAAATGTATCATTTGTCAAAAGGTTGTCCGTTGATAATTTCCATAATAAAAAAATACTTGTTCTCTGTAGATGCCAAGAGGAGAAACGAGAAACCCCAGCAGCTGGTCTTTTGAAAGTTTTGCAACAGGAAGCACCCAACAGTACACATACAGGGAACAGCGTAAAAAGGCACCTAGCAATGCAGCGCAGGACAGTCCAGAAACCAGGAGATTCTGCAAAACAAAGAGACATCAAGAACTCAGAATCCAGTCATTCACATGCAAATCAGTGACCAAAATTCAACCTCATAATTCTTCTTGACAGCTCTGTTGCTGAGTTATTGAGAACCAAACCTAGAATTCAAAAAAAAAAGAAAAAAGATTGGCATGGAGAATTCATTATATCCCAATACACATATCACTATTCATTGTAACAGTATAATTATTATCTTTGACATTATAACAAAAAATCAATGAACTTGTTACTGAGAGCAATATTTATTTTTTCTCATAGACTATTAGTGAAAATGATTTGAAACAGTTTTTTTATCTTTTAAATGGTTAGATATTATTCTTTAAAGTAATTTTTTTAAAAAGGTTGATAAGGGATAATTCGTATTTGAATCTCAAGAACACAACAACCTTGAACAGTGAACTTAAGACCCAAAAGGAGTTCAAAACGTTTCTTGGTCATCAAGAACTGATCTTTTGTTTGCCTTTTGCACTCAGTCTTTTCGTTTCTTGTTCTGGGGTTTAAGCAATAGCAGTTTGGGCTGTGCCTAAATCTGCCCGACTTTTTCCAAACATGTTTGGGTTGGACAAAGAGAGCTTAGGATTTATGTCCACTATAAATCGCCCCAATTGGCTACAACGACAAAGTTCTACCACGTCCCACCACTGCTGTAATAAACTATAAGTCTCAGTAGCTTAAGAAATTAAATAATTTAATCTTGTAGGTTTTAAACAATGAATTTTTTTATTATTATTAATGTGGGTATCTAGGTCAGCTTACGCGCACCTCGATTAATCTTATAAATCTTAAAGTTAACAACCATATAAGCCTCCAGTGATCCTGAGAAGACTCGAACTTGTTATCATTAAAGAACAAATATAAAACCTGACCAGTTGAGCCGCTCGTCAAAGTTTTAAATGATGCATATTTAATCTTTATGTTATTAGACTCATTTATAACATAGTGCTTCCATTTCATAAATTTTTTATAATGTCTTGCTTTATAATTTTACTATTTGAAAAATGCTAAAAAGGAAAAGGGAAGAATATAAAATAATAAAAAAAATTACCTAGGAAAGAAGCATTTTTTGTTGGAAAAGAATTGATTGAGATGTTCAACTCTATAGCTAAGAGTTTATTTAATTATTTATGTTTCTATAAGAATTAATTAATTAGTTTCAATAAACTATTGGATTAAAGTTATAATTTACTAACACTGCTGCATGTTTTTTTCTTCTTTTTTTTTAAGCTTGGGCAAAAAAGCTCGAGGATTCCTCAACTGTCCACCACATCTAAAGAGGGTGATTGATGATAGAGAAGAAGTTTGTTCTTTTCCTTTTGAATTTTATAGCCACGCTTAAATAAATTATTCCTTTATGAAAAGGACACAATGATTACGTAAAAGTTGGTCTAATTAAGTACAAAGATTCTCAAAAATAAAAAAATAAAAGAAGAAGAAGAAAAAAATTACATGAAATGACAGGAAATAACAAATAAATGTTGTGTCTTTAGCATGGTGTTGCATGAAAAGTAATTTCAAATAAAAAATATATTAAATTAATATTTTTAGTTTTTTTATTTTTAATATTAATATATTAAAATCATTTAAAAATATCAAAAGAATATTAATTTAATTTTTCTATACAAAAAACAATTTAAAAAACATTCTGCAACACAAAAACAAACATTTAAAATGAAAAAAAATTGATTTACTGTAATTTTAGACTCAAATTCACTATGAAATACGACAATAAAATTATAATCTTGTGTTGTGTGACATAAAAACTTTGTATAGGTGATTGTTGTAATTGGATTTTTTTATTATTATTTGAACAATAAAATTATGAAAATACTCTAAAACAAATAGGTGTGACATATAAGAGTATTTTTACATTCTCAACCATAGTTTTTAAATTCGGTTCGGTGGCCGGCCTGGTCCAAGACCGGGTCAATTTTTAAAAAAAAAATCAAAACGACATCATTTTAGTAAAAAAAATAAAAATCAACGGGTTACAACCGAGTTTTTGACCGGTCTTGCCGAGTCAACTCGTTGGTCAACTAGGTCACACCAAATTTATCCTTTCCTTATTTTTTTTTTAACCTAGCCAGGTTTCAATCCCGGGTTGGGTTTTAAACTATATTCTCAACTTTAAATACACAGTTAAATTAATGAAATGCCCTTGAAGTAAAAAAAAAAACTGTTAGCTTTGGTCAGGTGTCATTTTCATCATTATAGCTTTGGGTTTTTTTTTTTTTTTAGGTGGGATCACGGGTAAATTTATACTTTAATGTTAAAAAATATTAAAAAAATGGTTGATGTTACACACATCAACGCACGAAGGATTGTTGCGGTTTTCAGGTGACGTATATAGGCGTTGATTGGCAACCAAACAACAGCTTCTAGGGTGGCTTTCCATTCCTATCAGTGGCTTTCACATGACTGGTTGACACATGTTCTAAATAAACCTTTGCTGTAGCATTGATAACTTCTTCTTCTTTTTCTTCTCAATTTTTATATTTTGCCCTTGTTACTCCTAAATTTATTTTGATCTTTATTTCTTTTTTCTAATTTTTTGCATTGGTTTTTTTATAAAATTATATTTTTTTTAATTTTATCATTCGATCTCAATTTGTCATATATTATTTTTTTCACCTTGATCTTTATTCTTTTGATTTTTATTTTTTTTTCTTAATCATTTTGTGCAATCATTATTGGTTTTCAATTTTATCTATCAATTCAAATTTATGGTGTATTATTTTTTCAGTTGAGTCCTTATTTTTATGATTTTTTTCTCTTTATTAAAGTTTTTTTTTTTCAATTTCTCTCTTCAATCAAATTTTTTTGGCTAACCACTAATTTAGTTTTTATTTTGATTTTTACGCTCATTCTTCTCATTGTTATTTTTCTTATCCTTTTATATAACTATTTTTTTTTTAATTTCATCTTTCAAAGTTTGATTTATTGAGGATTATGTTTTATGATTTTTTCATATACAATGCTTCTAGTTTAATGACGCAGATCGCAGGTTTGAAAAGTTAATATAGGTCAACTTTATTTTTTTGGTTTATTTTATTTTTCGATTTTATCATTCAACAATATTTTTTTAAAAAAAATTGATTTTGTGATTTTCTTTAATTTCTTTTCTATTGGGTTATCTTGAACTCATGGCATGAGCCACGAGTTTTTTAGTTTAGTTTAGGTTGGCTTGTCTTTTATTACATGGGTTACGTGTCTATCACGGTACTTTTGGTTGAATCGAGCTGATGTTTTTGTTAGTTTTTTCTTATCCAATTTATACTTTCAAATATTTGTTTTCAAATTATTATGATTTTTTTAAAAAAAAAGTTATCAATCTAATATCATTGTTTATTTTTTTATTATTTAATTAAAATAAAACTAACTTATAAGACCCAATCATGATTATAACTTAAATTATTATTATTATTTAAAACATGGTTGCATCTCGTAGACATTATTTTTTATGAAAAGAAATACAAATTTACAACATAAGGCGGGTCAAAATCTAGCGACCATGCAATACTCAAACCTCACGAGGGGTAAAAAAATAAGATAAATTATAAAATAAAATTAAAACACATCGAATCTATAAAACTAGATTCAGGATTATAATAATAAAAATAATAATAATGTTGCTGCCGGTATAAAATCATTGACGCCCTAGATGTTTATCTTTTTATTTATATAAGCATACGAATTACTTGGGTTCTGAAATTAATACATTGAAGAAAAATAATTCAGTAATAAATTTAATTTTATAAAGTTATAAATATAAAGTAAAATAATAAATTTATAACAGATTACTTAAGTACATATTAATTCATTGTAAAAGAAGAAGATTATACACCTTAATTTTATTATTTTGATGTTAGATTACATGCACGAAATATATATTACTTGGTGCCTGGTAGGTCAAGATAACTTATGACTAATACTTGTAAAATGTCTTTTTTGATGAATATGAGAACTTATAGATGTTTAAGTAAATATTTTTTAGAAAAAAAAAATACAATAATATTCTAGAAAGAGATACTCTAAAAAATGCATACAGTAGAGAATAAAAATCGTGAACCTTTATTTTAGAGGATTCATGGTGTATTATAACCTATGACTCTTGTCTTTTTGTGGAGAGGAGAAGCTAAGGTATAACTCTAACTTTTCGATATTATAAGTTGTATTGTGAGTTGTATTCCATTTATTTTATCCATCAAAATGATGGAGACATGATAGACCACGAGAGACTTCAATACACCAAGTGGTGTTGGTGGAGTGTATAGTTGTTTAGTTAAGCTTATTTGTTGAAAAATAAATTCTATAACATTTTTATAAAAATTTACAGAATTGATAACATTAGATTCAAATATTATGTTTGAATCAATGAGTGTAGCAAATCTGACCATACCTAGGGTGCGATTATAAAAATTCTTGGAAAATCCTCGGGCTCAACACTCCCGGATAACTCATGACAGGCCCACCCCGTTGGCCTGGCTGAGTCTGTCATGCACTAGACTCAGGTTGTGTCTTGACAAGCTATTAGGCCTGGCACGTGTCAAATCTAGGTGTGCCTGGGCTTGACGTACTGTCAAGCACTAGGTTGGTAGCATCTACTAGACCCAACAACTTTTAGGTTTGGAGTTGACTAGATCCAGTGCGTCTTCACAAGAATGTGTTTGATAATGGTGCGTGTCAGCCAAACACATTCAAGAATGTGAGAAAAGTATACCCGTATATGAATTTTACGAAGAACTTTTTAGAAGTGCGGTTACTTTTATAGGTTTTTTCAAAGTATATTTGTCTTGAAAAAACATCAAACTAATATTTTTTTAATGTTTTTTAATGTTTATGATGTGTTGATGTAAGAAAAAAAATATCTAAGAAAAATTATTTGAATATATTTTTAAAAAACTGATGTGAAATCAAAAAGAATTTTGCTTTGGAAAGGAAAAAAAATATCTTGAATATTAAAACAAAAACATTATCGTAAAATCTATTTCTTGAATTAAACTTGAAATATTTGAGAGGCAACTTCAAAATTCAAATCAACCAATGTTGTAAAAGTAATAGCAGAGGTACTATTCTTTCAAAATGTGTTACACATAGTCACAGTACCCCATACAGGTTAAGGATTCAACCTTAATATAAAGTCTTTAGTTTATGTCCAAAAACGAACAGTTCTGTATCACAACACACTCCACTCCCATGGCCTCGTCTCCTTCTCTCCCTCAAGATCCAAACCCACACTCAAACTCTCTCTCTCAAAACCCTAACATCCCTAACCCAGATCAAATTCAAGAAACTTCACCTGATGATGATGCCCAATTTCCCAAAACCCTTACCCTAGAAATCCCAAACCCTAACCCACAAGAAGATGACCCAACAAACCAAAACCACGACGACTTTGAAGACCTCTCGACTTTTTCTCCCGCCACCACCGCTGCCTCCCGTCGTGGCGTTGGTGGCCGGAAAGGCAGAAAGGCTAGCAAAAAACGACGCGTGCAGGTTAAAAAGTTAGAAAAAAAGCTTGAAACTTTAAGCCAATCCCTAAAACCAATCCCCTTTGTGCCCAACAAAGCCCTTGACTTTGCTTCCCATGAAACCCTTTTGAAAAAATTGGGTTTGTGGGATTTTGTGCACTTGCAATTTGATACTCTTCTTCGTGCTGATTTGCTTGCTCAATTGATTGCTGGTTATAACCCTGCGATGCGGGGTAGTTATGTTAATGAGGTTAAAATTATGGTGAATCGGGCTGATTTAGGGCGTGCTTTGAAGTTGCCCGTGAAGAAAGATAAGGGGAATGTAGGAGATGGGGCATCTGAGGTGAAGGAGAGTGCGGAGTCAATTGGGTTTATAGAGGAGTTGGTTTCGAATTGGATTTTGTTACATGAGGATACTTGGATGATGCCGCCAGATATATTGAACTGGATTAAATTGATTAAAGAAGGGAACTTTGAGAAGTTGGATTGGGCTGGAATGGTTTGGTATATGGTGGAGAAAGAGTTGAATGCAGTGCCTGGTTTAGGGAATTGTTATTATGCCTCGCATTTGCAATGTTTGATAAAATGCCAGAGAGAGGAGTTGTTGAAGGAGGAGAGTGTTAAAATAGAGATTGATGCTAAGGAAGGCGAGGAGGAGGAGGGTTTGAAGATGGAGGAAGGTTTGAAGACGGAGGAGGTTGTGAAGATGGATGATGATGTGAAGATGGTTGATGAGTTTAGAGGTGAATCCTCTGTGTTAGAGGAACATAAAATTGAGTTGAGTCTTGGAGGGATGGATAATGCAGGGAAGGAAGAGGGTGAGAAAGAGGGAGAGGGGAAGGAGAGTGTTTGTGATGAGGACGTGATGGGTTTTGAACAGAGGAAAGAGGAAGAAGATCAGGGTCAGTGGAGAAAGATCAGCATGGATGGGCATTTTCTGCAGCCGTGTAGTCTTAGTCAAGTTGGGGGAATGGAATGTGAGGAAGAGAGGAAACAGCAGGTTGAGGTGGACGGAGAGGAAGAGGGAAAGGGAGGGGAGGAAGGAGAAGAAGAGGAGGCAGAGGAGGAGGCAAGGGAGGAGGTAGAGGAGGAGGAGTTGGAGGAGGAGGCGGAAGAAGAGGATGATGATGATGTTGGCTTTCATATTTCATCCAAAAGGAGTATTTTGGAGGGTGTAAGCTCTGAGAATCTTCTAGAGGCAATGGGAGCAGCTCAAGTTCCTTTTAGTTCAGGGGTCCAACTTCATGATAATGTATCATCAGGGGAGTTTCTTGTTTCTAGGGTTAATACAGAGACAATTCCTGGTGGTTCTTCACTTTTTGGTAATGTTGGCGGGAGCAAGAGGGTGATTGACCATCTTGAGAGCGATATTCCTCATCACTCACTTGGTGGTGGCAGTAAAAGGATCAGAAGTGATGGGCATTGGGATACAAAGCCTTACTCGGACTTTGATATGTTTGAGGAGGAGATGCAGCATATGATGGGAAAAGCTAGGATGATGATGGAGCAGAAGGAACAGTCATGTCAGCAAATGAGTATGCATCAACAGGTGTTGTTTGATGAGTTGCAGCAGCGTGATAACTTCATTCAGCAATTGCAGAAGGCCAAGATGGAAGAGCAGCGGAAAAGCCAGTTGGAAGTTTATAGGCTTGAACGTGAACTATATATGATGGGAAATCTCTTAGAGGGCTATAGAAAGGCTTTGAAGGAGACGCACAAGGCATTTGCTGAGTACAGAGTAAAATGCCAACTACCTGAAGAACCGATTTACAAGGATACTGGGTCTGGAGGTCTTGTGTTGAGTACCACAGAATTGGAGAAGCAACGCCTGAAGCAAGAGGAAGAAGAAAGGTTAAACTGTGTATTGCTTGAGAAGATGGTTAAGGAATTTGAAGTAGAGTGCATTCCTAAGTTTGAAGGATATGAGGACACCATTAAGTTACTGGATGACAAGTTGCTGCTTGTTGAGAAGAAATTCAACCTCCTGAAGGAAATTTTTGGAGAGCGAAAGGCATTAGATATGTCAGAATGTGTTGCCACTGAGGACTGTATTCCAGCTAAAGAATCTGTTCCAACTGATGAATCTGTTCCAGCTGAAGAATATGTTCCAGCTGAAGAATCTGTTCCAGCTGAAGAATGTGCTCCTGCTGAAGAATGTGATCCAATGGAAGAATGTGCTCCTGCTGAAGAATGTGATCCAATGGAAGAATGTGTTCCAATGGAAGAATGTGTTCCAATAGAAGGATGATGGCTTGCAGGTCTGTTTTGACTTTGTTATGTTGTAGGTAAAGAAGATGTCTTTAATGTAAGATAGCTGATGCAGGTTTTGACATGTCACATATGGTAATCTAATATATGTGCTGATATATGTTATGAAAGATTTCTGTTAAGTACGTCTAGAATTGAGGCTTCATGTCACATAAGTAGCTGGCCTTTTCCTTTTAACTTCAAAATGTGGTATGCGTTTGAGTAGTGCTGTGTGTTGATGCAAAAATCATCACTGATATGTTAATTTCATCCTCCGGTTAATGCTTATTGATCGCGAGAAACAATTTACAATTGGATTAATCTTTGTGACACAATAGTAGTCTGGTGTGGGAAAAATGGTCTCTTTGGGATAATTCACCCCCTCCATAAACGTGGCTCTTCTTGTTAATTCCTCCCAGCCTTTTCTTCAGTGTAGTTTGGTTATCCATATGGTCCTTGTGGTATTGTATCTGTAAGAGCATAGCTTTTGGGGTTAGAGCCTAGAAATATAGTAACAGATAGAATGCCCATAAGTTGTGAAGCATTGAAGTTAGAGACTGAGCAAAGGATGGGGGAAGTGGTTAAAACTGGAAAATGCTACGGCTAGGTGTTTCTCTTCATCTGCTCTCATTGCAGGGCAGAAACAATCGGGCATTGCAAGTTTATGTCGAATTAATGGCTTTTCTTTGATTGATTTGCAAACTGATGGTAATACTGTTCATTGAGTTGTACATGCTAAGAATCCCTGATTTTGGTTCCTATTCTGCATGTAAACATGCCGTTGAAGATTATTTGATGCTTTATTCATTATTTTTTGCACGGTGAGAGTAGAACTTAGATCCCAAGAACTAAATCCCCTCTTTGCTAACTCATATTTACTTGTCTAGCAATCCCGTAGATTTCATTTAATGATCGATGAGAACTGAATTGAGAATTTGCTAGTAATGCATTTTGGAATTCAAGGGAAGGAATGCTTTTATCTTTCACTTTGTTAGGTGGGGTGTGGGGTTTAGAAAAAAGAAACTAATACCCAGAAGAAGATTGCATCCGTTGGGATTTTCTCTCTTTGCTCATATCTATGCTTTCCTAGGACTTCGCTATTTCACTCCAAACTTTACAGTACTCAATCTGTAACTATTAGATAAAAAACTAAAATGCTTGGGCTGTCTACTGTGGAGCCGACATTGTTTACATACAAAACACTGTGGATGATATTTTGCATTTTCTTATTATTTATTATGGTCTTCAACGATTTCATCCTCATTGAAGATTAAAGATTAGTTGATTTGGATTTTTAAGGGAAGGCGGATTAAAATTAAAAAGGTGCTAAATATGGGTGATATGCCAGAGATTATATGATAATACTTAGATCATCAAACTTAAAAAATAATATAAATTATATAATTTAGATCGCTTAAAATTTTTAAAAAATCAGTTTTGATATAAAAGTTTATTTTTCAATCAATAGTTAGAAAGATGAGAGAGAGAAGAGTAGTTGAATTCTAGTGAAGAGAAAGAAAATTATTGTTCAAGCCATTTTCGATCACTAAAATGAATTTTTTTGGCGTCTACGGGTTAGATAAGATGAGAAGGGCTTGATGCTAGTTGTTTAGACCCATAATGTTGCTTGAAAAAACAGATCTAAGTCGAGAAAAATATATCTAACCCGGTTTGATTTCATGTTTTTGGATTTCTTTTTTTGGTATTTTGAGTTGACGAATTGGTTTGTGGGTGTTTCAATGATGTTAGTGAAGTGTTTTTGGATTGAAATAACTTGAAAATTAAGTTTTTTAGACAAAAGAGGCGTTGCCTTAATTTTCCAGCCACCATAGTAATGCTCGGAATTTGGGCTTGTCGTTTGCATATTTGTTTTTCAATATAAATCCCTTTAAAATATCAAAACAAAATAAAAACAAGCCCAGACACGCGGGCTTGAGCTTGAAAGCCCATCTAGCACACATAGACTGTTTTTTTTGCCCTTTTATGTTTTTAAATATATATGTTAGGTATAAACTTAATTAATATACAAAATTATTTTACCCGGTTGAGTTAATGACCTAAATAATAGGTTTGACAAGTTAAGTCATAACACTCAAGCTATTTTTTTTTTTGGTTTTTCTTGTTTTTATTGATATTTTTTTAATGAATTTTTGTAAAATAACTTTTAAATTTATGTTTCGATTAATATCACTCATCTATGATTTTTATTATTTTTTTATTTACCCATTTTTAGATAGAGACTTTTTTAAAATCATTTTGTGTGTATTTAATTTTTGAAGAGATTTTTCTGTTTCATTTATAATTTTTTTTCTATCTTTTGTATAGATAAACTTACTTTTTAAAACAAATATATTTTTGTTGCAGATGATATTTCTGATATGTATAGCCTTACATATTTTTTTTATTCAATCAATTTAATATGTATCTGTTTCTATTATAGTTTAAATAAATAAAAAAAATTAAACAAACAAAATATAGTAATCACAGCAGGGTAAATATCTCGTTTTACGAGATTAAATATCTTGGTCTACACTTGTCTCTTAATTTTTCGAGTTTTATTTCTAGTTATCATTGATGACTTATTTATTTACACATATAGTTAATTTATTTAATTACATGTATGAATAAATTTTTTTATTTATATTTAGAATTCTTTTAGCTATAAAAATGCATAGAAAAAGCTTATATATATAATTATTTTTTTAAAAAAATAATATTTGACGTGTGGTGTAACAAGAATTAATTAACTAGTTATACTATAAAAGAGAGGTAAACACAAAAAAAAAAAAAAAAAAATCATATTCGAGCTCACCAAATGTGATAATATCAATTTTATTATCACATCGTATTATACGATAAGTACAAGTTAAAATACCATAAAATTTCTCCTCTTTCACTGGAATTTGTTCTGTTATTAGTATAAAAGCTCGCAAAGAGAAAACAAATCTGTTGTGAACAAATCCAATCTTCCAAGATCTAGAACGAGTAAAAGTCTGCATCTTTTATGAACCAAGCATGAGAAATGAGAAAAGAATATTGATTACATTAAAGGACTCTAAAAAAATAATAATAAAAAAATAAAGATTAAAATTAAAATAAAAAATAAATTTTATTTTTGATTGAAAGGTGAAATTAAAAAGAAAAATTAATTAGCAAAATGATCCATAAACAATAACAAGAATGATGATAAAAATTGAAATAAAAAATATATATTTTTGATTGGTGGATGAAATTAAAAATAAAAATCAATTCAACAAAAAGTCCAAAAATAATTAAAAAAATAAGGACCAAATAAAAAAATAATATATAAAAAATTGAAATTGAAAGATGAAATTGAAAACAAATAAAACTTTTATAAAAGTTCCCAGAACAAAAACTAGAAATAAAAGGAATAAGAACTGAAATTGAAATACTAACAACAAAGATGGTCAAATTGTAATTTTAAAAGGAGGAAAGAAAAAAAAAGAGAAAAAAAACCCACCGGTGAAAAACCAAACCACCATCTTTGAAATGCGCCACAACACCAAGAAAAGAATGTGGTGATACTTGAAACGACATGATATAATGACATTTTCGGACTTGAAGAGGCATCGCCCACGTTGCCCGAAGGGCGCGGTAGCATCCCAAGCACTGGAAAGTGCACCACACGCTCCCTAACCTTTTTTTGATATTTGTTTAAATATCAAATTGTTTCTAAGCTGACCTGATAATAATAATAAAATTATTATAAGAAGATAAAAATTTCATTAAGGTCAATTTTAATTTTTTAGTTTCTAATGATAATTTGGTCATTTTACTATATTTTTAGTTTTTTTATTATCTATTATATTTTGGCTAAATACCAAATTGCTCATCAGTTGACCTATTAATAACTAAAAAACCATTATGAAAATATAAAAATATCGTTTTAATTTTTTTTTTCTTCCAATAATATTTTAGTTGTTTCATTGTGCAATTGAAATAATAAAAAATTTATTTATCATTGGTTTATTTGTTAATGACTAATAAGTTTGTAAAAATTATTCAATGCCCTGAATAGCATATGTTAAATTTTTTAATGTGAGGGCGAAACCTTAAAAATATTTCTCCATATATATATATATATATATATATATATATATATATATATTATATTTGAGATTGATGTACAGGTATTATGTTGTTTGGGTCATGTCTAGCCATCATTTTATTGGCTTGTCGGTCCTATCATATGCTATTCGTATTAATAAAATCTACGATCATTTTCATACAATACATAATATAGTGAGAATTGCCGCCAAGCTCCAGATGGCAATCGTGAAAATCCAAGTCTGTTTGACTGAGAAAATCAATTCTACCATTCTTATTATTTAAGTGTTCTTGCTGTGTGTATCAATGTTGAGAAGTAAATCATGATCAGAAAATGATTCCATCTAGAAAACTGCGAGTCCTCTTGATCCTCTTTCTATCATCTTCTTTGTCGAATGGAATGTCTAAAGTAGACAGTGTTGATCCTTTTGCCATGGGAAACAAACCTCGCAAATTCAGTTTAGGTGGTATTGTAGATTGCACAACTCGTGCCGGGAAAGAAGAGAGAGGGGCCATGGAGATGGCACTGCAGGACTTTTACAGCAACGCTACCCAGCGGCCCCGACTGTGTGTCAAAGACTCGAAAGGGGATTCCTTCCGAGCAGCCTCCTCTGGTGAGAACGACATGATCCAATCTCTTTGAAATTATAAAACTCTAAAATCTCTCAAACACTAAATTGTGCATGCATGACTCCATATAAGCACAGAAGCCTCGAATGATAGTAATTAATTGCTATGGTTTTGGTATTCCATGCATCGAAAGTGGGAAATGTGCTGTGCTATAAATCTTTGAAAGCACTGTCTCCTCGTGTAATGTCATTAATGAAGTATATATGCTGTTTAATAACTTTAATATTTAGTTTTACAAACCTTAAATATTTACATAACTAGATTGACAAAGCTCTCTAGTCTCCAATCTCAATCTTGTACCCTCAAGTGTTTGAACTTGAAAGTTGAGACTTCCCTTGTCACGAATCGGCCTTGTGGTCGGACCATTGCGCATGAAGTAAACACTTGTGCGTAGAGTTTATGATTTGTTTAGGATTGAGGTAGCAATTTGCGGTTGAAAATGTTTCTTGTTTGAAAATACATTAAAATTATTATTATTATTTTTTTTTAAAATTATTTTTGATATTAAAATATCAAAACAATCTGAAAACATAAAAAAATAATTTTAATAAAAAAAATTTAAAATTTAAGAGAACGTTCCAAACAGGCTCTTAGGGAGTGTTTGGGAATGCGGTTGTACCGCGTTTCCAAAAATTTTGAATTTTTTTTACTTAAAATATTTTTTTTATGTTTTCAGATTGTTTTGATATGCTGATATAAAAAATAATTTTTAAAAAATAAAGGCTTATTGCTTTTATTGTCTCTTAAAAATTGCTTGTCATGTAGAAGTAATTAAATTAATAATTTCTTATATTCATTTAATATCTTCATAATTCGTGGATGTTTGTTATATGATTTATAACTACAGAATTATGTGTGCATATATATATATATATATCAAAATACCTTTACTGCCAACTTAACACATTCTCTCAGATTCAAGCTATGCTCATTCGGTCATCCCCATATGTTCATAGACATAAACTACAGAAGAAATTATTAAAAAAGGCCCATTAATTGCATTTGGATTAACAACACTTTAATTTGTGTTTACCGTATGTCTATAACTTTTATATTCGGCAAGAATAAAACCGGCCATCCATGCTTGTTCTTGTCACCTCGATTTGTTTTATATATATTTTACATGCATGCTCGCAGAGGAAGATACACAGAAGTTGTAGGACTGTCTATACCCATTACAAACGGTGAATTTATATTAAAAAAATACTTAGCTGATCAAAGGAACTGATCGATTCCTATTTTTATTTTAATAATTTTAAAAAATTAATTGTTTCACTTTGGGATTTGCGTTATGGGTTGCAATTACTTGTCAAACAAACTAATATATAATCAATATTGGATCAAAGAAAAACAAAACAACTCTTAAAATAGTAAATTTATTATACAGTAAGAAACACATTGATAATTGAACAACCGGTAAATTTATAAAATTAAAAATATATTATTATTATTAATTAATTAATAAATAGAAATTCATTATTTTTTATATAAAATTTAATACTTCTAAATTAGTCATTTAAAGCACTTTTACAAATTTAATCTCACCACATATTTTTATAGATTATTGTTTATATCTTAATAGACACTTGTAATGTCTTATTAATTTACGGATCATACACATATATAAATTAATTATTTATGTTATTTTTTTAGTATTAGGAATATAATATAAAAAAATATATAGTGTAGGCATTCTAAAACAACACTATATATAAAAGTCTATTGTTTAAAAATAATCCATTAGCTTTATTGTTTTATTCAAATCGATGAATATTATTGAAAGAATGCCATCAAGACAATGGCAAGGAGTCTAGGAAATTACAAAGCAAACACAAATATTAAAGCCAAGCCAAGAACTCTCAGTCTACCAATACCCTTCTTTGCCAAGATGTCAGCTAAGGCACTCTACCTTCTCTATTCACCCTGCAAAACTTTAGAGAACCCAAGGCTTTAACTGAAGCTTCAATGCAACTGAACCCAGACCCTTCGAACATCCATCTCATTGCATTCGTAGAATCCGATTCAACGATCGAGTGAACCTCATGAGCAAGAGGATAATTAAGAAGCATTTTAATCTAAAGCTCTCTGAACAGCAAGAACTTCTGCTTCATTTGTTAATCCCTTTTTAACTACTTTGTCTCGGAAGATAAATGTTCTAATCATGTGTTGCAGCTAAAACACTTATCAAAAAGCACAATGTAGAAGCTATTATAGGCTTGGGAACTTCTCAAGAGGCTATCCTTGTTGCTGAGCTTGGCAACAGATATGAAGTCCCTATCCTTTCGATGGTAAATGAAGTTCCAGTTTGGGCCTCTTTACGTTGGCCTTTTCTGATTAATGCAGCTCGCAACCAGCTCTCACAGATGAAAGCTATAGCAGCTATAGTTCAGAGTTGGCAATGGCGGAGAGTAAATGTCATTTATGAAGAAAACAAAGTTAATAGCATCATACCACATCTCTTCGCTGCTCTTCAAGATGCAGATGCAGAAATCAGTGAACTACTGCCTTCCCCCCCCTCAGCTCCATACCGTTTTTTATCTGAAAAACTGGTGTCTCTTAGAAACGGGCAGTGCCGGGTGTTCATCGTTCACACTAGTGCAACACTGGCGAGAAGCATTTTCAGGGAAGCGAAGAAATTGGAAATGATGGAAGAAGAATATGTATGGATCACCACAGACTCCACATCAGACTATTTTGATACATTTAATAATTCGGTCCTTTCATCAATGCAAGGTGCCTTGGGTGTTAAAAGCTACATTTCCAGTTCCAGTAAAAGAATCAAAGATTTTCGCTCAAGATTTCAGGTGATGTTCAGCTCTCAATTTCCTGAAGAGCCATTTCCAGAGCCAGGGATTTCTGCCTTACAGGCCTTTGATGCAACGTGGGCTGTTGCTCTTGCAATGCAAGTTCGAAAAGGTTCGGAAATTCTACAAGTATCACTCCTGTAGCTTCAATGGGTGGAACAAGTTTGTTGAACAGAATCTTAGCTTCTAAATTTGAGGGCTTAACTGGTCATATATGTTTTATAAATGGCATGTTGCATCCTGCGGCCCGAATCTTTACTCTAGTCAATGTTGTAGGGATAAGTACTGAACTCGGGTATTGGACTGAGGGCTATGGTTTCTCAAAGACTGTTGGTGCAAACATCCATTACAACAAATCAATAACAGTTTTAAGGCAGATCATTTGGCCTGGAGGGCCTTGGTCAGCTCCTCGCGGATGGGCATCAGCAGCAGGGGGCAAGAGACTAAAAATAGTAGTTCCATCAGGAAATAGTCACAAAGAATTCGTAAAAGTATCATATGATGGTCCTGGGGGTAGTATAAGAGTTACAGGATTTGTAATTGATGTCTTCAACGCCACTCTCTCTCGGTTGCCCTATGCTTTGCCATGTGATTTCACCGGGTATGATGGCTCCTATGATGCCTTGGTATACCAAGTTTATAATCGGGTAACTATTGTTTTCAATATTTTCTCTCTTCTTGCAAGCTTCCATATATTACTCTACTTCGAGAAAATCTTTAGCCTACAACTGAATTGTTGCCTTCGAATTAGTCTTTTGATGCAGCAATAGGAGACACGGCCATTTTGGCCAACCGTAGTAAATATGCAGAGTTCTCTCAACCTTTCACTGAGCCAGGTGTGCAGATGGTGGTGTATCAGGAAAGTAAGAAAATAAATAAAGTTCGGTTGTTCTTGAAGCCATTTACAGGAAAATTGTGGATCAGCATTGCAGCCATTACTGTGTATAATGGATTTGTTGTATGGTTGATCGAACGGCAGAAAGATAATCCAGATTTCAGTGGCTCTTGGTGGAAACAAATTTCAACCATGCTTTCAACATCTTTCATTACACTTTTTTCACTCAAAGGTAACCATGTCTTTTTAATTCACTTGCATATATTAGAAACATAATTTGGTTAAACATATAGATTTTTTTCTCAGGTGAAGGATTGCACAGCAATTTGTCTCGGATGGTGATGGTTGCCTGGCTTTTTGTGGCCTTGATTACTACTCAAAGTTTTACAGCTAATTTATCATCCTTGATTACCCTTCAACAACTGAATGAGAGTCCTGTCACCATAGATACATTAAAGAAGAGCAGTGCAAAAGTTGGGTGCGATGTAGACTCCTTCGTAGTGGCATATTTGAGAAATGTCTTGTACATCCAAGATGAAAATATCGTCCGAATTCGAAACGAGGAAGAATATGCTGCAGCTCTTATAAATGGAAGTATAGCCGCAGCATTTCTAGAAATTCCATACATCAAGGCCTTCTTGGCTAAAAATTGCAATGGCTTCACAACTTCAGGACCAATATACAAAGTTGGAGGTTTTGGATTTGTGAGTTTTCATTCTCCATCAGAAACATATACAGACATTTTATGTGCGCAAGTGTTTATTCTTAGTCATCTAAATTATGTGACAGGTTTTCCCAAAGAATTCTCCATATATTCCTGACATCTCCCAAGCTGTTGTTAACATATCAGAGACGCTTATTGACTTGCTTCAAATTTCTTTGAACAACTCCGAGTGCTCAGCTTCAAATTCTGACGACCATGCAAGTATCGGACTCACTCCCTTCATTGGACCATTTCTGGTTACTATAGTAACATCCTCAATTGCTCTTCTTCTTTTTTACCTTCCTTCTATTTGCCAAATCTGGAGAGAGCACTGGCCCTTTAATAATGATGAACAAGAGCCTCAACAGGAACTAGAACTACAACGGTCATGGCGGCATGATCGCAGGTTTGATGAACAAATTCTATTTGCATCTGAAATGGAAAATCGAGGTGCCTGGCAATAACTGTACATTTGAATGATTTTATACTCTTTTTTCGTATATTAAAATAGAAACTATGGGATTTTTTACAAATTTATTTATTTCCCTGATGAAACTACTCTAGATTAACATGTGTTCTAGATTTCAACCAGCTATTCTGATTTAATTCTGAGTTGCTTGTCTGAACATTTGTATCAATGCTTGAATTGTGCTATTGGTTTTCTGGGGGTTCTTTCTCATCATGAGTCAATTAAGAGGACTCTGAACAAAAGTTAATCAGATAAAGACTCCACATAACGGGAAACAATTCAACACTACCATTAATTATAGTCAGAAAGCAGCTTAGTAGGAAAAGGTATCAGGTGAAACTTCAATAATACAATATGGACAACTGATACGCTAAATGCTAACAGTAACAGGTTCCTATTATTTGGTAAGCTATGAATCTAAAGCTAACAGGTACATATAGTTGCCAGTCCTAAGGAAATTAGTGCTAGGAGTACAAGCTACAGAGTCTAAACTTGAAACTTCCTGGTAGATTGGTCACTATTCACGACAGCAGCAAAGGTTGGCTGCGATGGAGGCTCCTTTGTGGTAGCATATTTGAGAAATGTATTATCGACAACCACAATTTCTCTTTTGCTCTTTTTTATTTATTATCCTCTCAATACAAGAGTAGCTCCGGAAGAAACAGCAGCGGCGGAACTACCAGCACCAGCAGCGACAACCGCACTACCAGCCAGGGAAACAGCATCTGCATCACATCTTCAGCAGCAGCTGGAGCTGGAGCACCAGAACCAGCAGCATCAGCCACAGGTACAGCAGATTGATTCTGGACAACAATAAGAAAAGCAGCAAGATCTAGCTGCATATGAACAAGGGTCCTATGCTTGGAAAATGGAAAATGAAGGCAGAAGACAGGGTTTTCTAGGGCTTGTTTTTCTATCATCAACGGAAAAAACACTAATACTTGCATGTATTTCCTAATGTACTAAAAGAAAAGGATATGCGAACAAGGTCTCCCTTAACATATAAAGTCTGGAAACCCCAATTGAGAAGATTATAGAAAACATCTTTAAAATATACAAGCCAATTAAAACTTGAAAAAGTATTTCCAAGAAGGATTCATCTCAAGTCATTTTGTGATACATTTAATCTGAATCATCTATCTTCTGTCCTGATCATTTTGTGATACAGCAACACCTAACTATTGCTTAATCTCAGCTGCAAACAGGGGAGGGGTAGCAAAAGTACCCAGATTCAAGATCTAGACTTCTGCTATTGATGGCTTGAGGGAAGATTGATGGAAAAGCCAGCAAAAACTTGAACTCTTATCCCTATATATTAACAGAAAATCATTGCTAAGCATTTATAGTTCAAGAGCTCCTACATGGAAGCCAACAATTACAAATGCTTCGTTGAGAATGGAAAATGCTTTTGCCTGCTCATTTTGTTGCAGGATTCTGATCGTTATTTTTCATGTTTGCTAAATTGATGCGAACTTTGATTACACAACCCATAACAAGATTGATAATGAATTTTGAGAAGCTAAAACAGATCGAAGTGTGATAAATAAAAACTTGTTTCAAGACACTAACACAAGCTAATGAGTAGATGTAAACTTCGGAATAAATCCATGATCAACCATCCATCGAAGAACATACAACACAACCCAAATTTTATAAGTTTTACTATGTACAATTGGAAATAAATATGCAAATCTGTTTTTTTCTCTCCTGTTTTTTAGTAATAATTAGACAAAAAAAAAAAACTATTACAGAAAAAGAACAGAAATTCTGACATCGTATCAAAAACACCACTTCCCTGACAGCCACCCTTCCTTACATACCCTTAAATCATCATCTTCTGCCTTCCTGACATGACTTATAAAAAGAATAGACAACATTAAATAAATCATTAAGGATGACCGTTAAGTATGCAAAAGAATTATCATCACCAGCCATAGCAGCCCTCCTCCTAATTTAAAGCAAGAAAATGTTAATTTTTTTTTTTAAAAAAAAATCAGCAGCTTCTTTTTTCTTTTTGTTTTGGGCTCTTTCATATCACAGATGCACATGATTTCTCCGCTATCCATCCAATCATGTAATCCTGAGTGGGTCCTGTAAGATGTGAACATTGCACGTGAATGCACAGCTTAGCAGCACTGAGCTCGAGAGAGCATCAAAATTTTAGCCCCAGCTCTTCAACATCTTTGTGCCTTTATTTTTTCCAGTGAATTTTCCAAGCATGGTCAAGTGAGTAACGAGCTCTAGCTAGCTTTGCTCTCAAACATCAAAATATTCCAAACCCACCTAATTAAGCAACCGAGAAAAACTTTTGGATCCTTAAGATGTTCCAATATTTTCTTCATTATTTTGTAAGGACTAGTATGATAATGAAATCATATGTCACTTTGTACCATTTTCCTGCTGTCCAATGCTAAAGAGAATTTACTTTTCACCGTACCATTTCTTGAGAAAATCACTGGATAGACCTAAACTTGAAATAGCTGCTGTTCTTTATCGGTAGTAGGAGTTGTGGGGTCATTTGATGGGGTTGATGATGCTGATGGTGGTGAAGTATTTTCCATCTTGAGGTTCTGTTGATGGTACACTTGCCTTAGCCTCTCTATTTCCCTCTTCAATGCTTCTTGATGAGCTGCATTTGTTCGAATCAGCTAGTTAGACCAATCCAATATTAACCACACACTGTGACCACTAAGCTTGATTCCAAATTTCACCATTCAATACATTTGAGCACAGCAAGCAAGAAAAATGATTGCAGATGAAGACCTAACCAATCATATCAGTTCCCCCCTCAGTTCATGAATTTTGGTCCCCCCCCAAAGAGAAAATTGAGAAAAACTTAAAACAAGGATTGATCATATATTAAAATCTGATTCCTTAATAGTATATAGAACAAAATGGGATCAATTCACGTGTTATGTATTAAATAATGGAGTTGAATAATATTTGTGGGCTAACAAAGAACATGCATTAACAGTCTTTGCTTTAATCATGAAGTGGATTATTATAGCTAAAGAAACCCTACCCCTATAACTTATCTAGGACTGAAGCTCGTGCTAAGTATTATATATATCGTGATTAAGATGAGATTAAGGGTTTTATGAACTTGCCATCTTTGAAAATCTTATCTTGAGCCAGTGCAGCGATTCTTTGCTTAAGAGCACTGTTGTCAACATTTAGAAGCAACCTTCGATGGTCTAGATATGCAACCCTTGGTGACAACACTGAAACTTCACCCTTCATTAAGCACAAAATTAGGCAAAATTAAAAACTTATTATTACATTTCAAACCATGCAAGATTAGCATAATTATGATGCTTGTAAGAGAATTAGTTAAGGTTAACTGGAAATTACTTACTTGCAATGATGTCACACAGCGTTCAAGCTCAGATATGTACTGCAGCTTTCTCACCCGTGATCTTTGAGCAGATTGTCTGTTTGCCAAGATTCTAATAATGCAAAAACAAAAAATTAATAATGAAAACCATATGATCACTCAAATTAAGTTAGTGACTAGAATATGATTCTTTCTCGTTGCATTTGCAATTGTACGTGCATATAGGTCCTAAATTAATCATATTTATTATCTAGTATATATATAAATATAAGGCTAAATTACCTAAAATCATACCGAACTTTGGTCAAACTGAATTTAGCTCTTGGGAATTTTTTTTATTTGAGTACCATGAACTATCTTTTGGTAAAAAAAAAAAAAATGGCTCTACGTCCACGTTTTCGTCTCTCCATTAATTTTATAATTTTTTCAAATCACTTATTTTCACAATATATATAGTGTTTATAAATATCATTTGTAGTTAGAATAAACAAAAATACCTATTTTTTTTATCAAAAATAAAATAAAATTTAAAGCACTCAGATTAAAAAAAGAAAATAAAATTTAGAAACTAAGTTTAATTTAACTCGAAATTCAGTGTAATTTTTTATAATTTAGCATTCATATAAACTAGTTTTTGCTTTCTCTAATCTAAGACTATGTAGTGGTTGAATCAATAATTTTTTTCTCAAGCTAAATATCCTCGAGTTAATTTCTCCCATCCCATCTTGACCTCTTCTTCTCATGGTTAAAGATACCTAAACTAACTGACATCCACATAAATTAATGAAACAACATTTATGGCTTCACATTCTTTCAATAGAACCTCAAAAATTAAAAGAAAAAAAGAAACAAAAAGGTTAAAATTACATAAATTATCATATAATTTGCAAATCAGAAGAAGGGTCAGAACCAATCTCATTTGAATTTTACCTTTTGCTAATTAATTAATTAATTTATCACAAAAAAAAAGTTATGCTTCGAAGATGAAAAAAATTAAATATTGGTGCTATGTGGATGCTTACCTCTTAACTCTCTTGGGATCGATTTTCCGTTCATTAGAAGTAGTAGCAGGATCGGTGGCAGTTGGGACAGTAGCCGGTGTCTCCCATTCAGATGGACTTTGCCCTTCATCATTCTCATTCCTCACCTTCTGCTGCTGCTCATGCTTAGACACCACTCCTATAGCTTCTTTCTCATCATTAATGCTGTTGTGATCAGACGGCGAAGAAGGTGTGGAGCTAGAATTAGGAGCTGCCACAGCATTGGAGATATCATCGTTAAACATGGACATAAGCTGTTCATCATCAAACTTGTCAAAGTCAGTGCAGCTGTTATGTCCCGACCCTAATCCCGGTGCACCCGTGGCACGACATTTCTCCAACATCGTTGGTGCTTCTTCCCGGAATGCAATGGAGTCACTCACTGACCTCCTATGTGTCCCACGTCTCGTCGACGAGAAGCCGAGAAATTCGTCAACCCACGAAGGGTTTGTAACAATGGCGGTGATGATATTAGCATCACGGGGTGGTGATGTCTCCATAATGCCAATTATTGGTAATTTTTTATGAGAAAAATCGGGCCAACTTGGTGTCACGTTTGGTATTTTTGGAGGTAATCGTGCCATTACCAAATGCTATTATGTAACAACAATAATGCAACAATCCCAAATGACACAAAAAAAAGATATAATTCAAGGAAATCAAGAAGAGAAATTTATAAAACAATCTCTTACAAAACCATTATATAACATATGTTTATGTAAATATCAGAAAATGGATTGACAATGTAATGTTGGAGAGAGTGTAAGGAGAGGGAGGGAAGAAAGACACAAGAACATCAAGAAGAAGAACAAGAACATCATCATCATTAAAAGGGCAATCTTTCTTTCTTTTGATCTCATGGCTGCCACTGACAATATTATAAGGAAAATTCTTAACAATCTTGAAAATGTCCTTTCTCTCTCTCTCATCAATTGGAGAGGGGAGAGGGGAGAGGAGGCATGCAGTGGGGTCACATGGGGAAAGATTGGACAGCTATCAACAGCTGTGAGGAGGTCTTGTCTGAAAGGCAATCCTGCAAGGTCGCAAGTTGTTTAATAAATAGAGGAATCAGTGACCACGTGCCCTTAGTGACCGTCCCTTTAGGGGGTACCTTACCTTATAATAGTCTCCTTATTTCTATCATCTTCTAAATAAACATTCCTATGTACCCAGCAATACCATACCCTTTCTCTGCATCACTGTTCATCATACTTTTCAGACCAGGTTCAAGTCCCCTAGATGGATACATTCGTCCGAGTTTATCTTGAAATAATATTATTTTAGAGTTTGTTTTTTAAATAAAATAATATGAATTTGGATAAAAATAAAAATAAAAATAAAAATATTTTTAATTGACTCTATCCAATTCATGCTGACGAATAATCCCTCGGTACAACTCTGTCCATCTCATATACACATATAATTAATTGCATGAAGTAACCATGTGTGATCAAAAATTGAAAAGGTTAGGGTTAATATAACGTCCAAAGTAAAGTAAAAGGTCTGATTTTACCGATTTTCAGAATTTGATGGACTTTATGATTTACCAAACTCAACTCAAAGATCGACAGGAAAAAGATTTGAGTTACTGATTTTATTAGGTAAATCACTTTTATTTAAATAATTATTTTGTTTTTTTAAAAAAATTTATTTGGTGTTGCTCAACAAATTTAATAATGTCAATTGGATTATTAAAAATCCGGTCAAGTTAACTAGATTTTACCAAGTTATTTTATAATAGATTAATTAAAAACATGGTCTAATTAGATTGAAGTTCCAACCTTTTTAAGTCAATTCATGTAATCAGACTAGGTTTAACTATCATTATAGGGTTAGATTCAATTTGAGAATTGATTTGAAAACTAATCTAGGTTATTATAAGATTATAAGATTATTCCACGAGTTACGGATTTCATTTGGTTAATCATTTTTTTCGGAATAATTTTCTCTATTCTTTTTAAAAATCATATGTATTGTCGTTGATGTAGGAACTTAATTATAACAAAAGCAAGTGATTATTACGAGTAAAAGGTGATGCTACAAGAACTTCAAAGCATATTATAAGTTGAGTCATCCAATAATACGTTGCTTGGTTGCAACCTTCATTCGTAGAGTAAAAGGATTTCCATGATAGATTTTATTTTTTAAAGTATTTTTATTTAGAAATATATTAGAATAATATTTTATTTATTTATTTTTTACATGAAAATGATTCAAAAAAATAAAAATAATAATAATTTGAAACTAAACAAAACCTAAATTTGGGGGTGGTCTGTCTGTCATTAACTATATTAAACAAAAAAAAGTAAATAAAGAAATCAGTAGCTATTAATAAAGAGTAGGGCAATGGTGGGGATCGTGGAAGAGTTATTAGCAAAGGGATCGTGGAGACCATGTGATTTGTTTGCACGCTCAAAGCTTTCTTTGCTTTCTCCCCAAACCATACCCACATGTAAAGCACTGTGTCCCTAATTCTATTTCCATAAATTAATAATAATAATAATTTGGCTAGCCACATATATATATATATA
>Ga0307510_10001444_pt1 | contig 26166 bp, 29 predicted proteins | sample 12_EM_MG_FD_207224 | JGI IMG/M metagenome (GOLD analysis project Ga0307510, IMG submission 207224) | Populus trichocarpa ectomycorrhiza microbial communities from riparian zone in the Pacific Northwest, United States - 12_EM | ecosystem: Host-associated > Plants > Roots > Unclassified | place... | reverse complement strand
CAACACAACGAGGTAAGTCAACGACCTTCAGTCGAGGGCCAAGCATTGGATACTTACGGTGTTCATGTTCATGTATTGATTCTGGACGTACGGCGTGTAGCCGTAGCCGGGGTTGAACGCCCCAGCACTGGCGGCCTCGAGATCGCTCAGCCCGAACCCAGTCTTGACGAAATCATCAGCCACAGGTGCGAAGATCCGATTGAGGTCGTGCGACTGTGAAATGTGAGTAACCTTTCGTATCGGAGGAGACCCGTGCTCACAGTGAGGGGACCAGTCGCACCCCCATCGAATGGAACGGCAGCCTGAGCTTGCTGATGATTGCCCGCGACTTGAGGCCAAGTAGCCGTTTGATCAGAGCCACATGAGAATGAAGCGTCAGTGGTTGTGTGGAATGGAAGCATGTTTGGATGAGCAGTTAGAGTTAGAGAGGTACTGGTGGGTACGTGTGGGATTTAGGCGCGAAGAGTGGGATCTGTGGAAAGTGATGCGGAGCTACCTACAACGCTTTTTAAATAGTGGACGGGGGATGGGCCTTCCAGTGGCCTTCCTCGGAGGACTCGCTTGAGGGAGTGGACGTCCGTCGTCCACAGTGACGAATAGGCACAATCACGTACGGGCGCTATTGACATGAGGCGAGCACCCCTTTGAGCTTTGACCATGCTGTTCCCAACCCGAGCTTCTGTGGTCGGACTGCCTTGTGTTCTCAATGCTACTGGAGTCCTCGACGCACCCCCCATTCCACACTCAAAAATCCCCATAAGGCTTAGCAGCGAGTAGAAGCAAATCCTTTATGTCTGATTCTGATCCATTCATGGGGGGGATCATGGTACTTAATTTCAGCAGATCGGTACAATTAATCCCTCCACAGCTTCGTCTTTGAGCTTCGAGCCCCGCTTTGCCGAAAAAGGAACAAAGGTCTGGCCCAAGCGTGTCTTTGGCCCGAGGCTGTGTGGCAGCCTCGGAGCTCCACTGGACACAGCTAGTTAAGCGAACAACCAATTGACCTTGATACAGTTCCGAGTGAGGCATGGTTGACCTCGTGGCACCAGGCCCTTGGACACGACGAGTACAACATGGCCTTCAGGGTGGCAATGTTCGGGACAGCTGAGCCCGCAACTCACTTCCCCTTGAAGGAAGACAGATGCGTCGAAAAATGTACAAATAATACTTATTGTACATTCTTCTGACATAGTACGTTCAACGTACTACCCAGGATTACGATTACCGCCGGTAATCCCGCACCGTGAACACCCCGTTGAGAATCCCACGTCCTTTGGTGGAAAGTTCCAAACAAGGGGCGTCCGACCTCAGTCTTGAGCCGTGAACGATCCACCGCAGTCTTCGCACCCCCCAATCGCCACATTCCATAGTCTCACATTTGGCACACATGGCCAGGGACATGACGCAGGCCTCAGAATGAGTAGGGAATAAGCATTATAAGCTTGCAACGATCCGACGAGTATGGTGTAAGTTCAATGGTGCGTTCAAGTTGGGAGGAAAATCCAACCAGACATAGTACTCACGAAGATGTATGATTCTTGCACGACCTGAGAAATGGATCACAATTCAGGACGAGTCGCAAAACGAGCCCGCATTGAGCAGCAAGTGTAATGAAAGCTCGTAAGAAACCAAATCGTGACGGGCCGCCTGACGACGCATGATGCTCGTACGGGCGGATGATGCCACGATCTCGCCGCGCTGCATTACAAAATTTTCCCAAACTGCTGATGGGTCGAGCGGAAGACCAACTCCGTGGCGCGGATATCTACTCAATGTAACACCGTGATCTCGTCTTTCTCCCCCTCCCAGTTGCGTCTTCCATCAAAGTTCCATGGTTCGTGTTCGAGGTTGGGCATCAGTTGAGGGAAGTCTTTCAGGCGGATGGGGATACACGGTGCGTAGTCGGGAAAATGGTTCAGACTCAGAGCCACGTCGGATCAGGATGATTTTCTAGTATATAGGCAGCGACGAAAATGCAAGCAAGCGGCGATACAGTATGTTATGGCAACAACAACGTACACATGAAAATCGTCCCCAGCGTCACACCGCAAGTTGTCTCCTCGCAGGAAGACCAGCAAAATAAAAAGAAGAAAGACAAACAGTACCCAAATGATAAAGCCTCTACCCATCAATGCATCAAGCTTTGAGCCGACCCTGCTGTCGGCTCCCTCTCTTCGACGAGTCCGGGTACAATCTCATGATTCTCTGGGCGAAAGGCTCCCCCAGAGTCCCACCGAACTTCAGGTATATATCCAGCTCTCTCTTGAACCCCTCGAAGACCTGCAACGTCACCCTCCGCTTCTCCTCAGCCTTGGCTGGGCTAACGATGGTGCACGCTTTGGGGGTCTCTCCTCGTGCCGCTTACGCGCCTCCGGGTGCGCCTCCGACCGTTCACAGTGCCGGTGAAGTTTTCCCACTTGCTGAATCCGGCTCTGGGGCAGATGACGCACTTCAGTACGCGCCCGACCCCGCGCGCTCGCTCTTCCGGCGTGGCCATGAGGAGACTTTGATGCCTCGTGCTGAGTCCGATGGGAACCCTGAAGCCGTCCTCCTCCGCATCCTCCCCCTCCTCGCCCGCGGCGGTGTTGACAACGTCCTGTTGCCCCACCGCGTTGCCTGTGAAGCCCGTGGTTACACTCTCCTGACTCCCCCCGATCCAGGGCAGCTGTCCCTGCGCAGTAGTCCCCATCAATGCCTCCTGGACACTTGGTCCCGGTAGGGATTGATGGTAAACTTCGTGTGCGATTGGGGCCGCGGGCATCCTCGCTCCGCGTCCCGTCGCCTCGGATTTGGCATTGATACTAGTCGGGATCTCTGTGGCAGGCTTTTGGCGGGCCCTACTCGTGGACCCCGCTGCCCCCAGGACCCCGTTCACGCTCGCCTTCCTCTTGACCCTCCTGGTCGGGCCGTATGTATTGTTGTTTCTCGAATTTGGCCTTTGTATGCGTGAGTACTGTGTGGCTGGAACCTACTTCTACTGAATCAACGGTAGTCGTATTGATTTGGGTCGAACCCCCCACTGTGGTAACGGCTAGTGTTGGCGACGGTGGGCGTGTCACTCCCACAGGATGAAATCAAGCTAAAGAAGATACTCACGAGAGAACGACATTTCCGAGATCGGATATGTTTCCCTTGGCGATGTGGTGCCAAAATTTCCAGCAAAATTGAAGCCTGGTGCGTTTGGTCTCGTCGCGGCCTCATTACTGATAGTATATGAGGGGGCAAATATGGCATGCCCGAATATCCAGGCCGATTCACCCTGATAAGGAAGCGCTGTCGATGAAGGGCCACAACAATACGAGACGACCCGTGCTCCGTGAGCCTTTTCCGTTGCCCTGTGACGCCTGAGGTCCTTTCGGCAATTAAAGCTCACCGTCGACCCTCGCGGGGTCCTGCGATGGTGTCAAAGTGAGAACGGGCCATCTATCTGAACGACCACACTCACGCCACGGGGCTCTATGGCCTGCGACTTCAGACCAAGCAGCCGTTTGATCCACATAGGACTTGAGAACGCGGTGGTCCATGCCCGCCCTGTGCGTTGCTGTGGCCAGCATCCCCACGATGGCCTTGCTTGGAGATTGAACCGAGATTGTCCATGGCGAGGCCACGGGCTTCGGGAGCGGCGTTGTAGGAAGCCGTGGTGTGGAATGGAAACGTTTTGCTTTGATGGGCCGCCAGAGAGGCAGCATGTGCCCACCAGTAGTACTGGTGGGCACATGTTGGATTTAGATGCGAAGAAGTGCGGTTTGTGGAACTAGTGATGCGAAACTTACACACGACGCTTTTTAACAGGGGGGCGGGGAAACGGGCGCTTCCTCGGATGGCCTGTTTGAGAGGGCGGACGTCCACTGTGATGAGCTTCTGTAGTCGGATCACCTTGTGTTCTCAATACTACTGGAGTCCTCGACGCACCTCCTACCCCACACTCAAAAACCCCATAAGACTGAGGAGCGAATAGAAACGAATTATTTGTGTTTGGTCCATTCGGTGGGATCTTTGTACTTATTTCAGTAGATTGGTGAAAGGGAGACAACTTGAATCCCTCTCTACAGATAGTCTTCGAGCTTCGAGCCCCGCTTTGCCGAAAAGGAACAAATGCCTGGCCCAAGTATGTCACCTGAAGCTGCGTGGCAGCCTTGTGACTCAACTGGACACGGCTAGTTTAGCGAACAAGGAATACTGTAGTACTTGATGCGAGACGGCGCGGTTCCGACTCGAGTCCATCCATAGGCGTGGTTGTCTATGTGGCGCAAGATCCAATAGGATGCTTGGACACGGGGGGTAAATGACCCTGGCCTGTCGCAATGTTTGGGACATGCTGAGCCTGCAGCTTACCCAAGCCCTTTGAAGGCCCGGGAAGACAGATGCGTTGAAGTCCAACGCTCTCTGTGCTAACATGAAGCCTTGAAAGTACCTATTTAGTCCGTAAATGGTAGTCCTGGTAGTTTACTTGTGAGGCGTCTCGGTTACTAGTATGTGGTCTGTAAGCGCCCAGTAAAACAATCATTGTATTTTATTGTAATTAATTATCGGAGCACTTGAATTGACTCCGGATCTACGGTCATAGGGCGTCTTGTATCAACACTTAACTCTCAGGCCGGTGGCGATGATGACGGGGAAGTGGATCGGTCGGAGGAAAGAAGCGTACAAAATTTCCCTATCATGGGTCAATCAGCATCTCTAGGGGTACCACCGCACAAGGGGGACGGCCAGCGTGGGGAGGGGAAAGGGACAATGGAGGAATTCGCCCATAGAGAAATGATAACAATAAGGGACCAGCACGTCTCTCCATACGGATGTAAAAGGATAACAATCGTAGACACATACGCCAATCTGAGCTCGTTCCAACGAAGAGCCGTTGCGAAGCGACTTGCGATTTGACGGCCATTATACCCACAAAATGGCCCTTCGACGCTGGCAACCCTCACGTCCCGGACAATCGGCGCTGCTCGGCTTAGCTTTCCAGTACGCACAAATATGCTAGTGACGTCGTTTCTAGAATCCCTTCGGGCATGTTTTGGCAGGTTTCCCCTCAGCAAATGACGTACGACTAGGAACAACTGGTCTCCTTTGTCCTATTGTTGTAACATCAAACTGTAGACTTCTCTCGAGTCCCTGCCCACATTCGCATGGCATCCTGATGGATCGATATACGATGACGCCGTAGTTCAGCACTTAGTCGCGAGGAACAACCACTGGCATCACATGTAAGTTCAAATGAACGCAGAGGCAAGTGAAAGCATTATTATCATCAAGAGACAATGCACATCATTTCCATAGCATAGACCCTAGTGGGATAAATGAGATATCTTCACGCCGATGACTAAAATGGCAACGACCTGAGCTTGGACAATGGATGAAAGAACTACTGTCCCTGTCCAACCAGCGATTGCACCTTCTGAGAGCCTGAGACCATCAAATCAATAGCGAGACACAACCTGACAGAAATTCATTCCGTTGTGTGAATCTTGAAATTATAAGTGTCCTGAAACGTTTGGAAGTTAGTGCCCGAGAGCTAAAAGGAGAACAAGTCGCCACGAACAAGTGAGTCCCATGAGAGCGCAGCCAGTCCCTCTTCATAATTCGCGAGACGCTTCCAGTCTTTGGAAGCTGGCCTGACGACAGATATGTACGGCAGCTCCCCCACAACATCCTCCTTGAACAGCCTTCCTTTAGGGATGACTGATCTGTGCTTGACCGTAGTCACATCCATGCTACGCCCTGATGAATCGTCGATCCTTCGGATGGCGTCCAGTATCCTCGTAGAGTTGAAGTCAAATATAAAAAGCGTCCCGCACGAGAGTGTAGCTAATCGGTGTCCAATAAGGACGCCATTTTTGGGATGAACATCAAGTTTGAAACACGCAGTAACGCGGGGGCCCCAGTTTTCCCATGGGATGATTGTCGTCCCAGACGATGTTGAGGTCGCGAGAGCCATCAATGAATAGAGGTGAGTAACGAAGGTGAAAGCTTCCGGGGTGGTCGTGCGGGTTCCAACGGTAATGACGAAAACAACGAGTCCTTCGTTGGGAGACTTGTGAAACGGAGGACGTCTGGGAGGGCGACCTTCAATTACGAGCGAAGGTGTATCAGAATAAGCGGGCACGGTCTCCCGCATGTAGCGAGAAAGGCAAAGGATAAAAGCATCCGATGCAAGAGGGGGCAATCCAAGCTGGACGATGGTGCAGAGTGACGGTGCGCCTCCGTCCGCTCCGTCAACGATTCTGCATATTTCGAGCGCTGCGCTGACTGCGTTGACGAGAACGACTGTGTCACGAGAGAGCCCTACAAAACGGAGCGACCAATCTATATCTGACGATTCACGTAACTAGGGGTGGTAAAGAGACCGAGCACCACGACAGTCATGGGATGAGTCAGTAGTTACTATGACGGTTGAAAGTACGAACCAAGAAGACCCGACCGTCTTTCCAAGTGTGAAGGAATATCCTTTGCGAATGCCCCGAGAGGTTAATGATGGTGCGGTCTCCAACAATCATCGCATCCGTGAATATAACCACTCCTTTAATTGGTATGATCGCACTGACGACGAATGGATGGGGCGTCCCTAGGGAGAACCTGATCGCTTGTATCTCAATAAACGTCGACGCGGGATGGCTCGGGGAGCTGGACAAGGTCTAAGGTCATCATCCCTGAGCTCATAAGTAATCCTCACACTCACAGGACAGCCAATAGGAGATCCTGCTCCACGGAAACCACAAAGTGGCAGGTTTTACCACGCCAGCTATCGTTCGTTATCGTGGTCCAGGGGTCCTTTACTCCTCCTGGTTGGAAGGTGCGCAGATCTACGTATGCATACGCTGGTTCATTGACAGTTTTTAAACCTATCAGAAAGCCGTCGTGAACCGAACATGCAGAATTACAGGGGTAGCGCCCCGGGAACTGGTAGCTGAACATGTACTTGACGTGGTGGGAACCTCCGATATAAACGTCACCCCAAGTTGCTTCACATTTTTCCAGAGCTTCTATGCGTTGAGAGGTGGTATAACCGGGAATCAGTGAGTCGTGGAGACCTAATCTCCCGATACGGATGAGGTAACGCAGGAGCTGAGAATGAATAACGGTATCGTTGAGTAGTCGACAACAGCGCTGGCACGCAATTATGTCGCAGGGACGCAGATAGGAAAGTATTTCAACTCGCACTTCATCAGGAAGTGAAAGGAGAGGAGGAGACATAGGCCTTTGTTGTGGTTGGCGCGTGGTTGGCACAGGGTTCCGGGAAAGCCAGGTGCTGCACGTGATGTGTGCATTTGCGTCAGCCATCCATAAGCGACCGTGGACAGCGAACTTGAAGTTGCCATGCCATGCCCTGCCTGTGGGCCCACCAAACGACTCGTGTTATCGATATTCCATCTTCTGAGATCGGAGTTGTCTAGTGCCGCCCAACCTTATGCAGTTTAATGTCCCAACGTGTACAGTAAGGTGACTTGTCGGGTATTCCTCTTCATTATTTCTTTCACGTTCTACGTTGCATGTCAGGATCTCCTTTCTTACAATGTCGAACAATAATCTCACAGAAAAGTACTCAACGCGGTCACCGTCGTCATGTACCAGGACTCGACGTGCTGTCACGTGCATCTTGTCAACTTCATCTGGGTCGAGCGTGGGGAAGCGCCCGAGTGTTCCACAACGAACAAGGACTCGGAGTCTACCATCTTGGGACGAGAATATCTCAGTCTACAAGGACGATTCTGCATACATTGATGGTCTCATGAATAGTAGGTTTGGGAACGTGCATTGGTCATTCAAATACGAAAGGTACTTCGGATAGAGTGGGCGAGTGACACGCAGGTTGCGAAAATTCTTCCGAAGCCCAAGACAGTGGTGGGAACTCCTGTCGAATGAGCCCGTGGTTCATTGTCTGTCCGAGGAAGTGATGGTGCGGCTTGGTTTGGCCCACCTCCCTGCCGACTTCGCACAAGGAGGAGCTGCGCTCCTCATCAGCTACGGTGAGTCACCCAAGTAACGGAGCTCATTCAGACTAAATGGAAAGAAGTCGAGTATGTAGAAGGCCGAGATCACATGAGTACGCTGAGCGTATTACTATGCAAAAGTTCCACACCTCAAGACGAAACAAAGGACGACATGCACGGTTTCTGTCCACCTTCCAAACATACCGTGCCACCTGTCTCGAAAGCGGGGCCGCCACTGCCACCATGTAGGGTAAAGTGAGATCACCTCACGCCGATGAGTAAAGCTAGTAAAGTGGCAGAGACCCAAGTCTGGACGGACGATAGAATTGGCGTCGTCCAACCAGCTACCGCCCAAACAGAGGCCATCAAATCAACGGCGAAACACATCCCAATTTATACCTCATAAAAATTCATTCTGTTGTACGAATCTCGACTTGCATATGTTTTTGTCCTGTGACCTTGGCTCAGTCAGGGCCCGAGAGAACACAAAGGAGAGCCCAGCCAGTCACTCTTCATAATTCACGAGAGCCTTCTTGTCTTCAGAAGCTCGTCTGATGATAGATATGTATGGCAACAGTCACCCTTTAGGAATTACGGATCTGTGGTTGGCTGTCATCACATGAATGTCATTCCCCGATGAATTGCCAGCCTTTCAGATGGTATTCCATATCCTTGTAGAGTTGAAGTCAAATAGAGAAAGCGCCCCGCCCGAGAGCGTCGTCAATCGGTCTCTCGTCAAACGTGGGGCGAACGCGAAATTCGAAGCACGCCGTGGAGCGAGGGCCCCAGTTTTCCCATGAGATAAAATTGGCCGCAGGTGACGCTGTGGCCGCGAGTGCTACCAACAAATGGAGGTGGGTAACGATGGTAATATGTATCGCGGCGAACGTGCCGGGAATTCCGATGGTAATGACGACGACAAGCCCCTCGTCGGACGAGCTGTGAAACGGAATACGCCTGGGAGCGCGACCATCAATCACGAGGAAACCTGCTTCAGAAGAAGCGGACACGCTTTCCAGTATGCAGTAAGAATAACAGAAAAATGCCCCTGGCACAAGAGGTAAAGCAAATGATGGTGAAAAGGTATGGTGTACCGTCATCCGGTCCTTTAGCAATTCTGTATATTTCGAGCGCCGAGCTATCCGTCTCAACGAAAGCGATCATGTCACGAGAGGGCGTTGGAAACTGGTGTGACCACGCTGGCTTTGGTGCTTTACGCAACTAGAAGGAGTAAAGAAGTAGAGCACCACGACTGTTATGACGCAATTCGGTGGTTATGATAACTGGAAGTAAGACGTGTCAACCTTTCCGAGAGTGAAGAAATGTCCTTTGCATCAGCGCTGACGAGAGGCGAAGGATAGTGTGATCGCAACGAATCACCACGTCTATAAATTCAATCGCCTCCACAGTTGGTATGACCGCACTGACGACGGCTGGATGCCGTGTCCCTCGAGAGAAGCTGATTCCGTGCAACTCAATAGACATTGACGACGTGTACTGCTTCGGCGAACTGGACAAGGTGGAAGGTCATCAGCCTTGGGTTCATGAATAATCCCCACACTCACAGGACAGTCAATACGAGATCTTTCTCCACAGAAAATGCAAATAGGCAGTTTTTACTCCATTCGTCATTGTGGTCCAAGGCTCTATTTCCCCTTCTGATTGGAAGGTACGCAGGTCCACGTATGTATAGGCTGGGTTGTCGAAACAAGTCGTTGTGAACCGCGCACGTAGAGTTATATCTCCACACGAACTGGCAGGCGACCATGTGCTTGACGTGGTAGGAATTCCCGATATCAAGATCGCTTCGAGCGGATTCCCATTTTGCCAGAGCTTCTGTGTGTTCAGAAACGGCGTGACCAGCGAGCAATACGGACGATGTAGCACAGGAACTGAGAGTAAACAACAGTGTCGCCGGTGAGAGCTGGCACACTAGTATGTCGCGGGGACGCCGGTAAGAAAGAACTCAACTAGCACTTCATTAGGAACAGAAAGGAGGAGACATCGACGTCGGTGCACGTGTTGATGAACTGCCAGTGGCACTGATTTACAAATGTCGCGTCGCGTGATGACGTCTGATGCATCTGATGTCTGGCTCGGACGAGTAACGTGACTTTGTCCTTATTTTTTTTCTCTCTCAAAATCTTCAGAGATGTAATCCACTAACTTAGCAGGTTGTTAGATTTAGTCGAATCATGTACAAGCACTGCGTGCAAATCAAAGTATTATCCTGAAGAAAACCCGAAGAAAACTTTAATTATTAATAATTGTTAAAGTATTTTAACTAAATTTGTGGACAACAATAGAACTCTATTGTTGTCCACAAATATTTTTTAAATACTTTAACAATTAATTAAAGTTTTCTTCGGGTTTTCTTGCAGAGAATACTCTGCTTTGCACGCAGTGAAGATAGAAAGGACAACGGCTAAGGGTTGGGCGTGCATGCTCCGGGGACGCCGGACCGGGTGTCGCAAGACGCGTTTCCACTTGGCAACGGTCCCGTCTCCAACCCCAACCAGCCGCGGCGGACTTGCCATGCGCTTGCGCTGGGCACGAGCTCGGTTTTGTTTCCTACTATGGCCACACATCTGACTTCTCATTCCCACCACAACACTGCCTCGCTTATGAATGAGTGTCCCCCCAACCAGCTAGTATGACTTAGCAGGATCACGATCTTCAAGAGGTCGATATGTGTGAGCCCCACTTCGATAATGCTGTTCCTGGCATTTCTGGCTGGCCTGCTGACTGACACTGAATGACTGACTTAGGGAACAATTCTTTAATTCTTTGCTTGTTTTGGCTTGGGCCACCTCATGTACTCCGGGTCTTCGAACGAAAAATACTGAAGATGCCTATCCTGGGAATCTCCGCAAGGAATAGTAGTAGCAAGACAGGGGGCGGAAGGCCACAATTTGATGATGCTCCAAGCCTCTGGGCGATCAAGTTTCCTCTGTCTCTGTAGTGCTTTTGTTCATGGGCGCTTCTCTCCCGATTACAAACCACAAAAAGCACGGAGATTAAGGGGTCTTGGTGATTGATTACGCTCCCGTATCATTGTGTCCATCCATGATCATATCATCGCATTATCATCGCAGGTTGCGCCGACGCTCAGTGTTATGAAGGTTAGCGTTTTCCGGGGGCAAACAAAACTCCTGAGGCCGCTCAGGTCAGAACGTATCGGCCTCGTGCGATCGATCGATCGCGATCCTGCTGCAAACGCGCACCAGTAAGTAAATAAAATATATCAAAACACTCTGCGATGATGGTAACTTTCTGTTACAAATACTAGGAGAGTTTCTAAGGTTTGTGGTCTGTCGAAAGAGGAATGGCTGCAAGAGAGGCCCGGCCCTTTAGTCCTCCGGGTCTCGGAGTGCACGACAAACGGACCCGGCCAGCCCGACAATGGCCGGCCTTGTGAATGCGTGGTGCACTCGAGTCATCGTGTCAACGGCCATCAGGAGATTCGTTGCCACCACATACTCCACCGTCGAATTGTTGTGTAACCGTGTAGTGGTTCGGTCTGAACTGCGAGCGAAGGACACCCAGGGTCCACTAAACGACCCGCCAGATGATCGACGTTTCGACGTTTCAACGTTTCAACGACTGAGATCGGAATCGTCCAGCGCCGCCCAACTTTACGCCCTCCACTTGCCTTGTTGCCAACAAGAGCGCACCTACGACGATGATGCTGCAGTATCCTTGTGATGACCTTCAATTATCTCAAGCTTTGGGCACAACCTTCGATCAGGAGATTCCCCGTTCTATGTCCTACTTCTGCTTCGCCGAATCTGTCACGTTCACCGACACGCGGCCGCAATATTATGCACTCTCGCTCGTCCGACTATTATAATGTTGGCACGTCAACTTGAAACCGACATTGTCCCTTCCTTTCCAGTCAACAGGTATCCTTTAATTACTACGGCATTGTCAAGAACTTATTAGTCTGATGTAAAGTCCCAGCCTATTCTCTATATTTGAGTTACAGGTCCCAGGTCCCGACTGACCACTGGCAGTGCGGATAGAACCCCAACAAATGAGGGCCCACCGGCGACTGGACACGGCATGAGGTACCTTGCCTCTCGTAACCCACGGCGTTGCTCACTCATGCTTCTCGGACACCGCCTCTTCCCTTCTCCCGCTTCGGTCTTACGGTATTGACTCCCGGAGCGTCATCCTGTACTAACATTAAGCCGCGTGGTGTATCGGGCCACGCCCCCGCATGATCCGGCCCATCCAGTACGCCTATGATACAAAGTTACGTTCATCTCACACACCTACAGGACCGTTCAATGCTGCGTTGTGACATGCGTGCGTTCAGGCCCGAGTTTTATCGAGCGAACACGAATTCCGTGGCGATATGAGGAGTAGGTCCCAGGCTCTGGAAAGCCCGTCTCGGCCGCACGCTTGCAACGAAGGATCCTCGTGATCTCCCCTCCTCCGAAGCCGAACGACGAGAGTGGTGCCAAAGACCTACTATTCCTTCCCTCTCGTAATGATGACCTTCCTTACGATCCACCCATTCTCGGCTTTGTAAGTCACTGCGGTGCTGACTGTACAGGCGTCAGCGCCAGCGCCAACGAAGACTCGGCATCATGAACCGCGCGTCGCCTAAACCTCACTGGGTCTTAACCTCTTGTTTTAGCACCAGTAGATGACGATAGAACACTATCCCACAACTCGTACTCCGAGTTCTCGAAGGCCGACTGTCGAGTCATCCTCCCCGATGTCACCCCTTACTTTGCTCGCTTCGCCTTACTCACCTCGGGGGGTCTGGCATCTTAGCCCACGACGATGCAGTGCAGTACAGTCAGCTACAAAGTCATCGCCGGATCCCGCGTTGGACCTTTGATCGAAGTTCCTTCAAGGCTCCACCCCATTACACACCACATTCACACGTCCAACAGACAGAAACCCGTGATCACCGCACGGCGCACTGGCTACAGCAGATGCAGCGACATATATGCACACGTTGACGGCCGACGGGCAAAAGCAAAACGCGCAAGCCAACTATCGGGCTCTCGGCTCAACCTCGGGCATGGTTTATGAGCGTGAGACTAGAATGGGTGACACACTCTCTCAGAGAGTTGATAATGAAACCTTTTTTTTTGTTCATTTTATGATGAACGCTGTCGGTTGCAGCGGGGAAGGGACATGAAAGTGGTGCGGTGAGGTGTGGGTTTCTTCTATTTCTTCTATGATGAAGCTCAATATGTATGTACGCGGGGTTCGGATTTACGTGAACAGTAAGAAAAAGCGCGACGGCAACGGACGGTACCCAGTACCCGAACTTAACTTGGACCTTCTCTCCCTCCCTCATCAATTCTGCTTTGCTTCTTATTTCCGAGTGATGCCGGTCTTCCCAACCCGAACAAATTCGAAATTCGTGCGAAGTTTCCTGCCATTGGAATAGATGCAACCGACAATAACAATATGGTGACCAAATCCGGTCATTACATACCCGCGCTTATTTTTTTTTGAAACGAAATGCCATTTAGCATGTTTTAGTCTTTGATCATATACAATAAGTAATTCGGTCTACTGTAATCGTAAAGACTGTCGAATTTGAGGACATGTACGCGTACACGTGTTCAGGCAGCCGAACGCGGCAGTTCTTAACGGAGATTTATTTTTGTCAAGTCCGAAAGAGCGAACTTTGAATGTTTGAATGATGACCCTCACTAAACGGGTCCAGCCAAAAAGCAGGTTTCCGATTGTCAACACACATCGTACATACACAATTTGTGCAAAGCAGAACAACAACGACCAATAAATAAAAAGAGAGAGAGAACGAAGGTATGTGCGTGAGTGGGAGAGAGGGAAGGGAGGGAGCACGCTGGCGGACAGAAGATGGGGAAATACAGTCGGCGTGTTTGGGTAGGTGAGCAGGTGACTGATTGCGATGACAAAGTAAGGAAATTGTGATGACAGACAGGATAGGCGAACGACCATACACTTGTATAATATAAAAACAGAGGGGTGCACAGGTGTGAGAACGTGGTTACAGAAAAGAAAAGAAAAATGCGATGGTGTAACATGGCAACAAGGGTTTTTTGATGCACGGGGGTAGGGGACGCCATACAGGTAGCAAGGTTACAGACAAATGGTTAGATGCATAGGCAAAGAGAGACAATGAAAGCAGGGTGAGAGGCCGTACATGGCTATGACTTGCCCTTGAGCGACTGTACCAGGGAACGAATCCCGAATCTATGCCCGTGTCCGTGTCCATGACCGGGGGGTGTAGCCGCACCAGTGGAAAGCACCTTCACTTCCGGTGCAAAGCCCATTTTTGCAAGCTTGTTCGCACGTGAAACCGCTTGTGCGCGTTCGTTACCACGCCGCGCGACTAGGTCTATGACTGGCGATGGTACGACATAGTTGAAAAGTGATGAGTCTTGTGATGGCGCAGTAACTATACGGGCTAGCGGTGTACCGCGTGTAGGATCAGGATCGGGTGTGCGCGAGCGAGAAAGTGGTGTTGGTGATGAGGTCATCACAGGTGCGGATTTGATGCCAGGAGAAGGAACTGTGATTTCAGTGAAAGAGGATTGATCTAAGGATGGTGCGCGTGCGAGTCGGGGAGACTGAACGGGCGTGCGAACTATCCGGTTCTCGGGGCGATTGCGGGTTCCGTCACTCTCCGACCGCGCTGGCGCGGCTGACCGCGAGCGATGATGAATGACGTGCATATCGGGGGAGGAAGGAGGAAGGAGGAAGCCTACGGCCTAGTCAGTACACGTTATCCATACTGAGGTGAAGTGGGTAGACTTACCGTCATCGCTACTCAGCGCGCCGTCATTGGTGTTCGGACGGCGCCCCCGTGACCTCCAAGAGTTTGCACCCCGATATTCCAAGCTGAAATTTCTGTCTTTCCCCACAGAACCTAATCCGGATGCCGGTCGTCGCGAGGATGGATTGTCAAACGACGCGCCTGCGCCAGCGCTGGCACTGGCACTCCGCATCTTCACACCGTTCACCCGAGCTTGTTCCCATGATTCGCCATCAGCCGTGTCAAGAGCAGTACTCTCACTGGCACGACGTTCGATGACCAATCCAGGGCTTGCACCTTCCTCGGCCTGTTTGAGTTCGCGCTCGAGACGTAAACTCTCACCAAGAGCAGCGAGACGAGCACTGAGGGGAATGTCATCACCCCCTCGGGCAGTGAGAACTTGACCCCGTGCATGAGCTACGAGAGCTTCAGCCTGCGCATGTGTCGAAACGTTTGAGCGCCTCAAACCAGTAAGCGGAGGAGGCCGATGTCCGTGGGTAGAAATGTTTGCGTCTTCACTAGAGGGGAGGGTTACTGGTAGCGCAGGTGTGCGAAGGCTTGAGGTAGACGCAGTCGTCGCGGAGAGATTGGTACTCAACGAGTCTCCACGACCGCGCATATCGCTAGGTTCAGACGACTCGTCCTCGACAGGTACATCGATGCTGAAGGGGAAATCCATGTCTTGCGTTGATGCGTCGCCCGCCATCATGACGCTGCGCACGGCATCAATACCATACTCTTCGTCCTCCTCTTCGTCCTCGCTCTCCTCACTGAGACGCCCATCAGGACCCGGACTCGAGCCTAACGTCGAGCGATGATAGCCCTTGCCACCTGACGAGACATTTGGTTCGGAGGAATTGAAACGGAGAGAACGGGAGAACTGCGGGACCCCGGATGATGTCCCATTCGAGCGGAGCATGCCAGTGCGTGCGGGAGGACTGTTATCCTGCCCCGATCCGTTGAGTTCCAAAGGAAGAGTCGAGGGGGAGGAAGAGAGAGGGGAGGTGGGAAAGGATGCTGGATTGCTGGCCCCGGTGCCCAAACTGACGTCCGGCGTAGTGCCACCGGGTGTGCTGTGTGTCGAGAGCATCTCTGTGCTTGGCTTTCTGAAAAGATTTAAAAGGGAATATTTAGAGCCTAGGCGTCGCGAGTGTAGATGATGGGGGCGCTCAGCGCCGTTCCCTGCAGAACTCGGACGACGTGAACGTCCATTCGACCGAGGGGTGGGAAGGAGTTCGTCGGACTGCGGTGGGGAAGGGCGTTGGGAATATGCAGGAGGAGGTGTGTCAAGTGATTCAGGGGGTGGCCAAGTATCGTCTGCAGCACCATCCTGGGGTGAGGTCCCTGGACGAAAGAGGAGTATGGCGTTTTCGATTGAGCGCTTGACGCAGAGGCGACGCATAACGTGGGTGGACATACACTCGGGCCCCTCACACGCACATAAGGAGCCGTGACGACCACGGCAATGGGAGATGGGCTCGGGGTAGTCCGGAGGAATGCCACCGAGAAGAGTCTCGCGTTCGACAAGATCACGGTCTTTGTTGGCAATCCAATCACGGATGGCGTCGGCACATGCAAGCCAACCGTTTTGCCGGGCGAGAGCCTCTGGAGTGATGCCATGCTTATCCGCACGATCTGGGCGTGCGCCATGACGAAGGAGGGTGAGGGCGACTTGCGTGTGGCCATTTGCGGCGGCAAAGTGAAGGGGTGTGGAACCTGATGTACCGATTATGGGTGCCGAAGGGGAGCGCGTCTTGTCAGAGAAACGACGGGGTAATCTGGAGACCGCATATACGAATGAGCGCTAAAGTCCGTTTAATGATATCCAAGGGAGGAAGTAGGAATGGTGGCGTGGCAGATAAAAAAACCGAAGGAGAAACGAACTAGCTGTGGGGTACACGGATGAAGCAGGAGGCTGCCGACAAGGCAGCCATTCCAGGGGGAGAAGAAGGGTCGAGAAAAGGCCGAAATACGAGTTACATACCTTGGAGCGTTTACATCCGCACCATTGTCTATGAGCAATCTGACGACCTTATCGTTTCCACCGGAACAAGCGGCATGAAGAGGGAGTACGCCGTCGATGACTGAGTTGATAGGTTGACCATGAGAGATGGCATATTTTGCGAGGCCGATGTTTCCGGTAGCGGCAGCGGCATGGAGACCTAGATGTGGGACTATTGAAAGGAGGAGTGTGGGTCAAAGCAAGAGATGATCAAGGGGGGATGTGATACGCACATTCAATGGTGACATTGAATTTTGCCTCTGCCTTGTGTGACTTTGAAGAGTGAGGCATGGATGGGGGGAGAAAGGATGGATCAGAGGAGGGAGAGAAGAGGAGGAGAGGAGAGGCCCTAAGAAGAAGAGGGAAGCAATGCAACAACCAACGGATTTCCTGGCCGGCTTATTCCGCCCGATCCTCCACAAGATCATCACGTTATTGCGTCCGACCCGGTTCCTTTTTCGGTTATATCTCTCCTTGCTTCCATTTTCCTTCCTCTCGATTTATTAATATTTAATCCACTTATCCGGTAATCCCTTCCACATATCGACCATAGAATCTTCCCTCGATCAACACCGCCCACAAGAGAGCCCCACTGCCCCGCCCCGCTTGCGCTTCACATACCTCTCCTTGTCTTCTTCCCTCGTCCGCGGTCATCACACCTCCCCGATTCAAACCAACTCCATATTTCTCTTTCTTCGCCTTTATCGAGTCTCCACATGGCACGCCTCCACCTTCATATCTTCACCCCTTTTTGACACTTCTTGGCTTCCGGTTTCATAACTGTAGTACGCCCAACTGTACTTGTCAACACCACTCTCGGCACTGCATCTGCCGGGCTTTCCGGTGTTTCCACTTTGATGGCACAATTCCTTTTCACTATCATGGGCCGTGGGTCCACCCTTCCCACTCACGGTACGATCACGCTTCGTTTCCTCCTCTAGCATTCCAAAATCACGCGTAGCCTTTGTTCCCAAAAGTTGATGTTGATGAGATTTTTTTTCTCCCTCTCAACGGCCTCACCACCATCAGAACCCATGGCTCCAGCGCTGTCAGTCATTCGCCACCGGTTTGGCTCGGCAGGCACGAGCCAGAATCGGTACAGCACGTTTAAGACATTTCACCCCCGCCCGCGCCGACGTCCCACCCAAGGCACTCTCTTTCCCCTCCCACGTCCACGTGATGACGTCAGCAACTCTCCCCGCAACTTCCGAGATCTATAAATAATGCAGCACACTTCGTCTGTAACGCTACTGATCAGATCAGGTTGCATGGGATTTGGCTACATTTAGTCCTTGCCCGTCCTGGTTCCCGTTCGAGGATCCTAGGCTGTGACGTGACCACCCCCAGGCATCCAAAGTCCGGGCGACTGTTCTCCATTTTCAAACGCCCAATTATCTATTTTTTCCCTAGGGTCGCGGGTCCCCAACTAAGCACGCGCCGTCTTCCCAGGCTACGCAGTTTCCAACTGTCAGCTTACTGTACGGATAATGTCTTGTTCCGTGCTGCCATGATCGACCAATTCACGTCCCATGACCCAACTTCCGTATTGCACGCACCTCAAGCGCGTGTTTTTTTGCTTATCGACACAGGATGAATACTGTAACCTTTCGCTTTGGTGAGACAACACCTCATGCACCATTTAAAGCACTGATAGTTGGTTGGTTTGTCTTTTTTCCTGTTACCCGGTATCCAAGAAGCCGCCACCAGAAGATACCCCAACAACAAGCTCTTCGACTCTCAGTCTTCTCTTCCTTTTGTTCCATCAATGCGACGATTACTATTACAACAGCCGAACTGAGCTTGGCTTGCCCGCGCTCCTCATACGCGGGACGACTTCGCGTGACACCGTTTCACTCAGACTGGGACTCGCATTCCTCTCAAAGACGTGCTAGCACATTCTGAGCGAGTTGCCATCGACGCCACCTACTATGGAAGTTGATCGTGTGAAAGGTGAAAGCCGTTCTTCTCCACTATCCCGTTAGCTGGGCTTCCCGGCACAATGGCCCCAATCGAGCCTCTATTGTCCCGTGTATACCGCACAATATCATCCTGATCACTTGGAATCATGTCAGTTATCTATTGTCAACCAACCCCGTTGCTTCCCCCGAAACCAAAAGTCTGTTCAATGCTCCCATCTGTCAGCACTTTATGCGTGAAGATCCTTATCGTTATCTTCATTCGTTAAGCGATGACCCGCCATTCAGATGCCCGCGTCGTGATTTCGAGCTTTACTATCAAAATGAAGTGAGCTGAGCCTGTGCCGCATCACGCGTTCGGGGTCCCCGACTCCCTCTTATCTGTTTAAAGACCATTACGTTGAACAGGTTGAACCAAGTGCAGTAGCCGTTTGTGCCATCAGGTTTTGTTTACGCACACGGCTACAGCTCATGATTCTCCCCCTTCACACGGTTGACCGACACCATCCAAGCGCCCACATTTTGCACAACCACGTGTTTTTCTAGCCTTCGCATTGTTTTGGGGAGAGAGCACGTGATCGCCACTGGCACTTGCGAAAAAGATAGAGCACCACGTCACATTAATATTGTTGGGATTGTTGGGACCCATATCACCATGACCACGGGGAAGTCGTGCACATCACAAAAAGAGAGAAAACTCGGATATACAAAACCCCGTGTTTTCTGTGCAGAATGAATGTGCCCATGCAAGTGCAAGTCCGGCATCAAATACAAAAATAAAAACGCAAAATACAAAATACAAAAATAAAAATAACTATAAGTGTTTCCAAGGTGAATATTCGAATGGGGAAAAAACATGGATCATGGCATGGCTTACCCTTCTCCGCACGGGTTGTATGATTGAATGGAGGGATACAGTGTAATACTCGGCATCGCCAAAATGATTTCGGGAGAACGGGACGGTAGCGCATCGTATGACATGGTGATATGCTATGATACCGCACAGGATTGGCTGATGGAACGGATTGGAAGCAGAACGGATGGAAAGATGGACGAATGGACGAATGGGCAGATTACCAGTCAGTGGCTCGCTGCAGCGCATCAATCTCTGAATCCGTTAGCCTTGCCACCCTCCATCCATCATCAACACGGCCACGTGCGCGCGCGCAGCGGGTCCTGTTTCACCGCGCGATTCAGGGCTACACAGTATTCGTACAGTAGTTACATCATGCCCCCCCGAGGCGATGCGCGTGCCCACCGCGATGGTGGCGATGACGATGGCGACGATGGTGTGTGCCATGTGCCGTGTGCCATGATGGGTCTTGTTGTTTTGTGTCGCCCTCGGGTTTCCTGGTGGTTGCTGGTCCTGGTGGAAACCCGGACTGTCCGGCCGGACACACTCGGGCCACAGAACGAGCGCTTACGTTAATCCCGATGACACATGACGCCGAAGCGGCAACTCATGTCATGCGATGGCCTCACTCGGTCCAGAGGGATGAGATGTTGGCTCGAGGACGTCTGCTCCGGCATTTGAGTCCGGGTTCGCGTCCGTCTGAGTTCTTGTCAGTATGCCGTACTGTCACGGTACGGGAATGGCCCGGGGCACTGGCACTGGCACTCGTCCAACTCCAGCATTTGGCACTCTTGGGGGCACCAGGTGGCGCGCATACCAGACGTGTACATAGTACATACATACACACACAGATGTTCACCTCGGCTTTCTGTATTGTTGATCAACGAACGAACAAAACTGTTTTGTTGCGCTGTTCCTTGATATGAGAAGCAGTAAAGTGCCGTGCTATAGGATGCTGGTGCGACTTGCCCCCGCATAGTACACACAGTATAGAACTCGACGGTCGACTTCTCGAACGAAGATCGGATTATCATTTTACCCGCGAGCCAGCATAGGAAAAAAGGTCGAGGAACTCCCGGACCATGACAGTCAAGATCATGATCATCAATTGTCGTCGTCATCTTCGCCTTCGAGTTTCGATCACGCATCGCGAAGCGCAAGGTCCAGATTTTATATTGACATCGACAATAATAGTCACTCGTGGCCCGTCAGATGACTGGATGATGGAAGAAGCTCAGCTTTGGGAGATCCCGGGACGAGTTCACCGTCTGACTTACTCCTTGCGCCCTCATCGATGCCTCGTCTCCAATACTTGCTGCACCTTCCAATCTCACACTTATTCGTCTGTGCCTTCGTCCTGACATACATATTTTTACAAATCCTTTACTGCCCATACTCACATCCCCGTGTGACGTGCTTACCTGAGCCACATTACGTACCTAGTTGGCCGAATATATATAATGTTTCACATCCCCCAAAAGAGAAGTGGTCGTGTGGTCCTGCGGCTTCGCCGCCTCGTCGTGTGGTCGTGTGGCTGACGCTACATTGTTAGCGTTAGCGTAAAGTATATGTATAACACGGTAATAAACACCACCCGCCACACGACCAACTCGCAGGCATAGGCGTAAATACCGCGCCCGTCACGCGCGCGAAACCATCCCATGGGAAAGAGCGGGCGGCGAGGTCCGTTCCGAGTCCCCATTGAATATTTCCGGTTTGCCCCCGTTGGCTTCGTTCCCGTACATTTATCTCCAACGGGGCAAACAAACAAGCGCTTTCTTTTTTTTTTTGGTGCGTGCTTCCTGCTTCCTCGGGTTAACTAAAAAATGCGTATTACAGTATTTGACTGACTGGATTCCCCGAACGAGCGAGTGGGGCCTGATCCGCGGTCGTCGTCGTCGTCGTCGTTGTTCGTCCGAGCGCTAAAGTCGCGCCGATACGTACAGCATACCTTAATATCGTATACCGTAAACACGACAACGGCGGCGAACCCGCACGTCAAAGCTCCACACGCCCAACCAAGTCGTTTCTCGAATACGACACGCGCTGTGTTTGTGTATTACCGTCTCTCGACTAAGATTACATGTATATATAGTGTATTGAACAAAATTGGACGAAAAAAAGGACCGAGGAGTGGGAAAGGAGAAAGCACATTACACTGTCACAGAATTTACTAGTCAACAACGTCCATCCGTGTAATCTATCCGTCGTTCATCCGAGCTGCTGCGATGCGAGGTGTGACATGACACTGGGGAATTGCAGGGATATTGGTACAAGAGAAATTAAATCAATAGCAGGAAAGGGGAAGGAATGCATTCGAGGTAGTTGTTGTTGATGGGTGGGTGGATGGATGGAGAAGGAGGGAATGAACGAATGAGGGAGGGAGAGAAACCGTGTAGGAGGGCGTCCTCTCGTTGTGGGGAGGAGATCCTGGGCTCAGCATCGCGTTATTGTATGAGCTCCGCGTTTTGCAGGTTGTCACAGACGATGCGGACCCGGATCACTTGAAGAATCGAAGCCATGGCCCGCGTGTCCTGAGCAACGCGCACAGTGAGAAAGAGAAAAACAGTGTCAGTTAAAAAGTTAGGTACTCCAACCCCCCACACCCCCAAAGGAAAGGGACAAAAAGGATACGCACGATGGCGGTGGTCATGAATACGTGGACATCCCGAGGCTGCTCTGGAGAGAACCTGCGCGCGACTTCCAGAAACTGCATTTTGAGATCTGTTGCACACCCAGAAAAAAGTCGTCAGTCCCACCCTCGGGGCGGTAAGGAAACCGAAAGAGGGCCAAAATTCGGGGAGGAGGGAAGAGGATGTTACGCACATTTAGATGCCGTTGGTAAGTCATTCTTACGGTCACCGTACGTGGGGATGTACCGCTTTAATGGGACACCGCGCGCAAGCTTTCGTTGGAGGATATCGCATTTGTTGAGGAAGAGGATCAACTGCACCTACACGCCGGGACGAGGTTTGTCGGTTCCATCAACACGAATCACAGAGCGTAGAGCATGAAGATAGTAGTACCTTGGCGAGCAGTTTGGATTTGCAGATGGAGGCCCAGAACTTCATGCTGTCTTCCAGTCGGTTGGGTCCCGTGTCACCGTCGAGCCTCTCGTCAAACACGGATATTGGCGCAAGGAAGATGATCGCCTTGACGTCCATGAAATAGGGATGCCATACACCTCGCTATATGACTCTTATCAAACGAGGACGAACGATCCATATGACGATACTCACATGCGTTGGTGACCCTCCAACGTCATAAAAAATCCATTCGCGCCCTGCCTCCTGCCCTTAGACCGAAAGTTAGTCCTCGAACCTACCAAATGAAGATAAAGGTAATCACCTGTCTCGAAAACGAATCTATATTCTTGAACACCCATCGTCCGCAACCGCGCCCGCACTACATCGTCGTCCGTTGGCTCATAACCTCGATGTGAGATGCGATAGAGGTCATCCAAAAAGCTGCACAACAAAGGGAGGGTAAAAAAAATAGGTCAAGGGAAGGAAGGACACCAGAGCACGAAAGCAAAGGGAGGGACGCTCACAATCCGGACTGATCCTCCAACCGCACGCCACGGACTTCCAGAGCGGCACGGACGGCGTCGTCCCCCCACAGCGCGGCAATATCGTCGCGAGACTGGAGAATGACCTCGAGCGCCTCTTCCGCAAGCGGGCGCCGACCGGGGGCGCGCCTCTTCCCCTTGGCAAACCCGAGCGCGGTGGCCCACCCGCTCCGCGAGCGCACGCAAACCTCGGCGCGACGTCGAAAGATGCCGGCGTCCGTGGCGGCGTGCACCTCTTCGCCCTCTGCGAGACCGAGGTGCGACTCGAGGTCGTGTTGCACGCGGCGCAGCGGGCTCAGGCGCATGCGGAGCAGGTTCACCCGGCTGGCGGTCTCCGGCGCATTCTCCAGCGCGTCGAGAATCGTGTTTATGGAGCGGACGAGGTTCAGGTGGATGACCGTGCGCCATGACATGCGCTCTTCCTCCCAGGCTTGGTGGGCGTAAGACATTTTGAAGACTGTATGAAGAAGGGATTGGATTGAGCAGAGTTATTGGGATGCGGGATGATGGGTGAACCCAAGATGGAACCTTTTATCGTCGTTGACTTGCCTGAATGCCAGTACCAGTACAGAATACGATCGAGTCAGCTCACAAGTAAAGTAGGGAAGTAAAGGTGACACACCGCTCTCTGCCTGACCCAGCATGAGTACCTTCACCGGCTCTTTTTTGAGCGAGTTTGCTCGCTTTTCCGTCTTGATCTGGTCATCGATCCAGTCGCTTTCCCGCTTAGCCTCAACTTCCTTTGCTTCACGCTGGGTACGCTGTTCTGAAGTCTCCTTCGGGGGCGGGGAAAGTGCACGGTCCAGTGGGTCTACCGAATCCTCTGATTGACGAGTGGGATTGACCATCGAGCGGGGGGGAGCGAATGGCGTGGACCGGAATACGGTCACGCAACCGGCAGATGGGAAAACTAGGTCGAGGTGGTTGGAACTCGCTGCGTTTTATGTACAAATGAGCGTTCGGGGGTAATCAAGGTTGTTCATAGGCGCTTGTTGCCCCGGGAACTCAATCCACAGGCCCATAACGCCGAAAAAACCAACCCAGTCCCGCAATGGAAAGGCTCCGTCCCCTCTCTCCGGGCTCCTTCCGACCTGGGTTTGCGGTGAATAACATAACGTTAACTCGCAGTTAGGAGCACCACCTTTGGCTATCTCCACCCGATATTACATTATGCGGGCATCCGTCGTAGCTTCTGCGCGCCCGAAGTTGTTCCTTTACCTTCCCGACCGACCTGTTCCCATTGCATCTTGAAACTGTAACAGTTTTTTGAGAGGGAAGGCGGGAGTGATCTGCGTTTGGACATTGAAAAAAGAATACGTAGTTGATGGTCCCTGCTATACAATCAAAATGTGAGACATTTGGTCGAGTCGGTGGATTATGAACCGGGATACTCGGGGATACAGTAACTGCTCGAACGTTTTAGGTGGGCAAATCGGATGGCGCAATGTCACTTTCCGGAACATGAAAGACGGGGTGAAAAAAAAGTGAATGAGCGATACTGTAAGCAGTCGTGCAAGTTCCCATGGTCTGGGTCTCAATTGGCATTGGTAGCGGACCGTCATTCGACATTTTTTTATCCCCGCTTGGAACTACCCGAAGGGTCGCGCGGTACGTCAATTGCAGTAGTACGATACAGCTCAAAGAACTATGTACAGTAAAGGAGAGAAGAAAAGAAAAGGACAGCAGTCGCCGCGGCGCCAAGCAAGGGTCATCAAGATTGGGGCGCGTTCCTATCGCAGACGCTTGACAAAGTTTGCGCCCTCGCGCTAATGCCTGACTTCCCTTCTCGAATCCCAAGCAAAGTAGTAGTTATTGCGATCGCTGTTATACACTCACCGTTCCCACAAATACAAATAATATTAATCCCCTTAAAATAAAAATAGGCCTTGCCGTCATGGGAGGGCAAATCTTGGATTTGATTCTGTCGAGGGCGGGCTATACTCTAATGAATCTAGGTGAAACCGACCAAAACAGCTTTATTCTGTCCGATTGTTCCAAAGGCTTCTGTAGCCGCCAGAAATCTGGGCCAGCCCTGTACTGCCAAGAAAAAGAAACACAGACAGACACATGTGCAAACGTACACACACACACACAACTTTGAAACAGTGAGACGAAGGAAAGGGAGTACCTACGATGGATAGCGATTATTGTGATTGTGATTGATGCAATTGAGCAAAGTTAAAGAGGCCCTCATCAGGAGTTCATCCGGTCGCGCTAGCGGATCAAGGGCGAAGCCGCCAACGGGACAACGCAAGCGGCGCTAGAAGCACGTCGTGTCATCACGCCTCAGGAGCCGGTCAGAGTTGGAGTTTCATGTGTGCTGTTCGTCACCTTGGAATTGCCTCAAGCCCAAGGATGAAAGGCGACGATCCGATGCACTGCTGGACCTACAATATAGCAGCGCAGCATAGGCGATGGCGTGAGTCGAGGAGAGAACTAGCAAGGGATTGAGGAGGTGCCACTGATCTACCCAAGGAATGGATGCACGCTCTGGCGCCTTCCGGTGTGGCTGATATCGTGCTGTTGCTTGTCCTTCACTCCGAGTCACGCCGTGTCGCATTATATCCGACGTGTTGTATGGCGTAACTTTTTGTCCATGAATGACATTGAATGTGTCACTTTAACTTGCATGCACAAGGCTGTCAACGGGTTTTGGTGGCATTGGGCGCTATTTGTCCCGTGTTTACTCGTTGCACTCCCGTTGCCTACACACGAAGGAAAGGCGGAGATGGGCGACAAGGGCAGATGGCAATGAGGCAGAAAGTGACGCGCTCACCGAAATCGTAAAGACGAGGTACAAATTTGCACGGCTAAACACTTAGAGAGATGCCATTGGCGGCTGTGGGACGAAGGGTAAAGCGAAATGAATTCATTTCCCTGTGTGTGTACGCGAGTTCCCCGCATTGAAGACGGGCATTATTATAAGCATACTTACGCCACCTGACATGACGAGGAAGCGAATTGAGGATATTGATGCCACCGTTGATTGAATCTTAAACGGTTGGTTTTACGAGATTGCGAGATGCCTCAAAAAGGGTCAAGACGTCTCGCCTTGTCTGCTTTTTTTTTGCAAGAGTCGGTTTCATGACTGGCCTTTGAAACACGTCGCAATTGAAAAATGTGGATGATA
>Ga0307510_10001443_pt1 | contig 26166 bp, 26 predicted proteins | sample 12_EM_MG_FD_207224 | JGI IMG/M metagenome (GOLD analysis project Ga0307510, IMG submission 207224) | Populus trichocarpa ectomycorrhiza microbial communities from riparian zone in the Pacific Northwest, United States - 12_EM | ecosystem: Host-associated > Plants > Roots > Unclassified | place... | reverse complement strand
ACCTCACCCGCGACATTTCCTATCGTTCTTGATCCACAAACACAATGACCCACGATCCCACCGCGGCGACCTCATGCTTGGAATACCAATTGGTATTTGATGACGCATTGGAGGTTTACAAGATGAAGACAGGACAGGACCTCTGTTCCTATTCACTATTTTCCAAGCTCGAGACCTGCGACTCTCCTGACACAGTTCTTATCGCGCTTCAGCAGCAAATCCCCGCGTTCATTGAACCGGGGAGTAGCGATAACAACAAGTTGACAAAGTGGCTCGATCCGACGATCAAGGTCCTCATTGCATTTTCGTCAATCATTGGGGGTGGTGTGAACCTGGTAAGTACCGAGTCACAAGTCAGACCCGGAAATCGGGGGGTACTTAAATCCGTGAATCTGCACTTTATAAAGGCATACCCGCCCGCTGGCGTCATATTTAGCGGAATCGGCGTCCTTCTTTCGGTGAGCGTCTTCCTTGAGCCCCGCTGTCCGAGTCTGGCCCAGGGCCACCCCTGATCGCTAATGTGACGCTGAAACTGAACGCGTCACGCTGATAGGCGGTCCAGGGTGCGAGCGACGCACTAGTCGAACTATTTGAGCACTTCGAAGGGGTTTTCCGACGACTCGAGGCATGCATCGATGTCCCATCAAACGCGGGGATGACAGGCACGGTAGTGAGAATCATGGCCGAAGTCCTTTTTATCCTCGCCATCGCGACGAATGAAGTCATAGAGAACAAAGCGGGTGAGTTTGACCCGGGGCAGCGATCTGGGAACCAAAGCCATCACCTCCCTGATCACTTTTTTTTTTTGTTCAGGAAAGATTTTGAAGTGCCTAGTGGGCATGACAGAGATCAGGGATGCCCTGCAGAGACTCGAAAAGTTGACGCAAGAGGAAGTCCAGATGATGGCTCATGGCGTCGCTCGCGCAGCAGCGCGCGTCAGTGACGAGGTGGAGAAAGTTGGTGACCAAGTCAGCAGTGGTGCGCGAGGTTTCTCCTAGTCACGTGCACCGTCCTGAATGGAAACGGCGTTGTTGTATTTGGCATTTACATATGTGCTTAGCTGTCGAGAGAATCGGACGACAAATTGCGAAAGAAGGTGATTTGAACTGTCCGTCTTCTCCACATCATTGAAATGCTGATGATTTTGTACGGCATCAGCGACAAGAACGTCGCAGAACCTGTCTATTTCCACCAGGTCACTCCATCGGGACATCAGAAAGATTGAAAACAGCTGAGTGCAATCTCGGATGCCGTTTACTATCAGCTTACGTTGGCCTAAGCAGTTGCCAAGAAATTTCGGTTCTGAGCACGTCAAGCTGGGTGCAAGTCCAAGCTGCCGCTGATCAGCCATCTTAGTGCATATTTAGCCAGGCCTTAGGTATACGTATCCTGGTCACAGTACTCAGCACGTGTAAGACTCGTCGCAAGGTGATCGTTAGGAGGTCGGCGTGTTATTCAGTAGTTGAATGCGCTAAGGTCAAAGGAGGTTTCAGTCGGTATCAATGAGAAGCTGCTCAGCTATTCCCAGTCACGGTCCCGCAGCTCCGAGTACTGAATTCAGAAAACATGTCCTTTAACTTTTACAACGCTCACTCGGCCTGTATTGAGCAAGGCGGCAAAGCACGACATTCAGTAGATCCTAAGTACTCTGACGGTTACCGGCTGGAGTGTCGTGAGTGATATGTGAGACGATGCCATGTTTCAGTCAGTAAGAGATGAAAGCGACCTTCCATGATTAGAAAGTGTCCAGAAATGTGAGTTTGCGTTTGCAAATGTGTCCGCGTCCGCGAAAAACAAGCCTTCTCCTTGGAACACCCCCGGCCTATGGCTTTCAATTGCATATCCTGTTTGATATGGCCAGGAGAAAGGGTGTATACTACTGTATCCACCTGTTGGAACAAGAGCTAGGTACATGTTAGTGAGAGGTAAGAAGAACGAGAACAACCCATAGACACTCCATAGACTTGGAGTTCCGCGACTTGGCCATTCCGGGATTGGCGCCCGGGCGTGACTGTTTCCCCCCTACCTACACGAGGCACCTGTCCTGCCCCAGCTTTTTCTCTCATACTCGCCCGCCATATTTCTATTCCTTTCCAAACTGCAGACACAATGTCCCAAGCTTCCGCGACCACATCCTCACGCTTGAACTATCAATCGATCTTCGATAACGCCTTGGAGGTTTACAGGAAGAAGACCGGGAAAGACCTCCGATCCCATCCACTACTTTCCAAGCTCGAAACCTGCGACTCTCCTGACGCGGTCCTCAACACGCTTCGACATGAAATACCTGGGTTCGGTCAATCTGGAAGTAGCAATGATGACAACAAGTTGACGAAGTGGCTCGATCCAACGATCAAAGTCCTCGTTGCGTTTTCCTCTACCATCGGGGATGGTGTGAGCTTGGTAAGTACCGCTCTGGACGTCCAAGCCAAACTCGGAACTTGGGTGGCTCACTTCGGGAATCTGCACTTTGAAGGCGTACCCGCCCGCTGGGGTCATTTTTAGTGGAATCGGCATCCTTCTATCGGTGAGTGTCCTCCTTGAGCCCCGTTCTCTGGGCCCCCCTCTCCCCATCATCGTGGCGCCAAACTGAATGCGTCTGGCTGTTAGGCGGTTCAGGATGCGAGCGGTAGTGAGGACACACTGGTAGAGCTCTTTGAGCGCATCGAAGGGTTTTTCCGACGGCTCGAGGTGTATGTCGATGTTCCGTCGAACGCGGGAATGACGGACATGATGGTCAAAATAATGGCGGAGGTGCTTTTTATCCTCGCCATCGCGACGAGGGAAATCAAGCAGAATAAAGCGAGTGAGTCGACCCTCACCACATCCTAACCCTGGCAGCGGTTGTGCTATCGGTACTTACCGGGTGATTTAGAAAAGTTTCTGAAGAGGTTGATGGGAAGAAGGGACATCGAGGATGCCCTAAAGAGGCTCGAAAATTCGACGCAAGAGGAAGTTCGGATGGCAGTTGCGCAAGGGTTGAAAGCGACACATGGTGTCGTTTATGCAGTAGCGGGAATCGGTAGCGAGGTGCGGGGCGTTGGTGAACAAGTAATCAGTGGTGCGCAAACCATGTTCGGCGAGCCTCTCGCACCGTCCTAATCGGCGTTATATGATCAGGCATCGAGAAAATCGGACAACAGATTGCGAAGGAATTTGGCGATCTGAACCGTCCGTTTTCTCCCTCAATCTCTTCTTGTTGCCTGCCATTGAAATACTGACTATCTCGCAGGGGATCAGCGACAAGACCGCATTAAAACCTGGCTATCTCCTCCAGATCACTCCCTAAATTTCAACATTGCTAGTGATGCCCGTCACGAAGGCACCGCCGAGTGGTTCATGCAAAGTAATGCCTTCCATGATTGGAAAACGTCCGGTTCATTCCTGTGGATCCACGGGAAACGTATGTGCATACGACTTTTGAACTTTCGTACTTGTTGACACGCCTCATTTTTTTTAGCAGGCTCCGGGAAGAGCATCTTCACGTACGCCAGTAGCCAACCCGTTCCAATCAGGGTATCTAATATTCTTGGTCATCCCCTAGCTCTGCGATCATCCAGGATATCAAGGGCATCTGCAATGTTGGCACAGCTTACATGGCCTACTTCTTTTTCGACTACAAGGATGCCGGAAAGCAGGATGCCCATGCCCTCCTTTCTTCTATCCTCATCCAGCTTAGTACTCAAGTTGATACTTTTTGCAACATTCTACTTGCCTCGTACTCCGCACACTATCGCGGATTGGAGAAACCCACTGATCGTGCGCTTACGCAGTGCCTCGAGGGCATGCTCGGCGTCCCGGGAGAGACCCCACTCTATATTATAATCGATGCCCTCGACGAATGCCCCATAACCACTGGGACGTCGTCGCCACGTGACAAGGTCCTGGCCCTCGTGGAGAAGGTCGTCGGTTTGAACCTGCCACATTTACGCCTGTGTATTACGAGTCGTCCCGAGATCGACATCCGAAACACCTTCGAACCCTTGACATCCGATTGCATATCCCTCCACAACCAAAGCGGACAAAAGAAGGACATCGTTGACTTTGTTCGCTCCAAGGTTGAATCCGACAAAAATATGAGAAGGTGGCGAGATGAAGACAGGGTACTGGTAATAGAGACATTGGCGGATAGAGCTGACGGCATGTGAGGGCGTCATCATATGCCGAAAATCCACTCTTACGCTTCGTGTCAGGTTTCGTTGGGTCGTATGTCAACTGGAAGTTCTGCGACATTGTCTCCCTCCAAGCGTGCGGCGCATCCTTGCGGAGTTACCTGAAACGCTCGATGAGACGTATGAGCGGATTCTGCTGGACATACCAAAGGCGAACCAAGAGCATGCTCATCAACTATTGCAATGCCTTACGGTGGCTATTCGGCCACTGAAGGTGGATGAACTAGCGGAAGTTCTTGCGATTGACTTTTCCGCTGCTGGAGGGACTCCGCGACTCAACGAGGATTTTCGGTGGAAGGATCAAGAGCAAGCAGTGATCTCTGCATGTTCCAGTTTGATCGCCATTATCGATGACCAGGATTCGCGGATTGTCCAGTTTTCCCATTTCTCTGTCAAAGAATTCCTGACATCGGGTCGTCTAGCAGCATCAAACGCGGATAGTTTGCGTTATCATCATATTCCGCTCGAGCCCGCGCACACGATTATGGCTATAGCGTGTCTCAGTGTCCTACTCCGGTTGGACTGTCTCATTGATAGCCAGAGTATCGAGAACTTTCCTCTAGCGGAATACTCTGCTCATCATTTCGCCAAACATGCCGACCTCGGGTCTGTGATATCACATATACAAGATAGGATCGACCTCCTTCTTGACACAGAGAAGCCGTATTTTGCTGCATGGCACTGGATTGCCTCGGGTTTAAGCGGTCTTCATCCCAAGCAACCAACGGGAAATCCCTTGCACTACATGTCGGATTTTGGATCCCCTGGCCTGGCGCGGTACCTTATCTCGAAACACCCTCAGTATCTATACGTCGCCGTTGATAAACTCGGGACCCCGTTGCACAAAGCCGCGGCGGCGGCTCATACAAACGCAGAGGTTTTCCGGATATTACTCGGGCAATACGCAGACGTCGACGTTCGGGATCTCAATGGCGTCACCCCACTGTATCAAGAAGCATATTTGGGGAGGTTAGAAGCATGTCGAAGTCTCATTGAGCATGGCGCGGACGTCAATACTCGAGGTGTAAACAGCTGGACACCCCTACACCGAGTCTTAATTCGTTTACCTGAAGACCCAGATGATAGGTATATTGACGTGATCCGGGTTTTCCTCAGGCATGGTGCGGACGTGAACGCACAGGATGCAGAACATTCGACACCGTTGCATATCGCATCACGCGAGGGATGCCTCAAGGCTGTAGAGATACTGCTCGAGCATGGCGCAGATGCACGCATGAAGAATAATGAAGGCCAAACCCCAATCCAGGTTGCGCAATATAAGTATAAAGAAGAAATCATGCAGTTGTTGTCGAGGCATGCACAAAGTGAGTTACATACGTAGTATATCCCTTGTTCTGACAATGGGAACGAATTCCATTTATGATTTATATTATAATACTATCACTGCACTGCACTGACTGGCAACTTATGCCCCGGTAAGGGTCTGATGCCCTCAAGGGGTGCTGGGCTGCACCAAGGTGTAGTTTTGGCTGCGATAGGAACAAAGAAATGATAGAGAAGAAAGTGTGTGTGAGGGTGAGAGGTCGGACGCGAGACCAGAAAGACAGCTAATGGCGTGCTAGCCCTGATCGTCGTCAAACGGTTGGCGGAAAACGAGGACACGAACACGCAAAACGGAGAGGGGAAACTGGGCTTCGATTGCCTGCCTCCAACGAGGTCAGGCGTGAGTGTTGTCATACGTAGGGACAAGTATTCTACGTGTTGGGTGAGTAGAGAGAAAAGAAGGGAGAAGACCAACTTGATGATGGTACTGCCGGCGACAGGCCGCGTGGCATTGTAAATGATGAGGAGCAGTGTCCAAAACGCAGGAAATTTTACTAAATTGTTGTAAGGTGCGCGACGTAGAGCGCAAAGGCAACGAGGGTGCGACAGTAACAGTCTAAAGCGAAATAGGAAGGCATGGAATGGAGAGCGAACGTCTAAATCAAAAGGGGGTAGGAAAACGCACGAAAAGGGAACCCGGATGTATTTATATACAGTAAAGATCCTTCCAACACGGGCGTGGTCCAGACCGAGGGGCGGCGAGCGACGCGAGCTTCGTGGAGCAGCGGTTTTCGAGCTTTTGACGTCGGCCGATGCGATGTGGGCGATTCCGCGAAACTTCGGCCGTGAGGATTGGGGTGTGACGAGGGGCGAGTGTTGTTCTATTAGAGGCAAAGTGTCGATCGAGTGGCAACGACGGTGTAAGACGGAAGGGCTAAAGGCGAGGCGAAGGTCCGAGTGCAAGGAAGAGGAGGCAAGGCGTACGACGTCGGCGTTCAAAAGAGGGACGATGCGAATTTGCAATTGATGAGAGGTATAAACCAAACCTACGAGTAAGCGCGCCTCACCATTCTTGCTGCGTGGATTCACTTCGTATCAGAGTCGTACGTTGTTTGAAGCATCAAAATATCAATGTATCGACGGTCAACATCGCAGGCAGGCTACCCTAGATCCGTGCAATTCGACCACCCTAATTATGTATGAAAGTGCAATTAAATGGTGATTTTTTCCACAATCCCCATTTCTCCGAATCTGATGACATGTTTGCAAAACACCATGACTAACAAGCAGTTCCCTGAGGCTACATGGTAGTACCGGAGCCTGAGGACACGCACGCGAAACATTTCGAACGGGAGATGGGATTTCTTATTGTTGTCATGCTCGACAAGCTCACGCGTTTATATACATAGCAGTAGCTACGGGCGTCCCGGTAGAGGCTGTAAGTACTGAATAATGGCAGGGAGAGGAGTAGTAGAAAGAGAACAGAGAGGGAATGGGAACGCATGGGCTTGCACTCGATGCCAGACTCACAGGAAGGGGAAAGGACTAAAGAACGGAACGAGGCTACTATATGAGACACGGAGAGGGACAGGAAGACTTGTGGCATTGACAGGTGCTCTGTTGTGGCAATTCACACGTTCACGCGTGGCTGTGAGGCTATTGAAGTGAAGAATAGGGTTATCCTCCTGAAAGGCCGAAAACGAGGTCGGAAGATAACGAACGATCCATAAACGAAACAATCGGCCTGGACCGACTGGACCCGCCGATTGCAATTGGCCAGTGCTACACTACATTACGTTATTGGTGCCCCTCCGTACTTTTGTCTTTTTCTTTTTCTTGGGCATTGCTCATGCTGCGTCCTGCTTGTTTATACAGTATACCGTGCCACCGGCCCACCGTGGACCTCTAAGGTCACTCAATTTGTGCGTCCTAATAGAAATACTTTTCCTTTCCCTCCAGCCCCCCGTTCAACTCTCTAAGCGAATCAAAAACTAACCTCAGACCAGTCGGAACATTACTCCACTGTGTTCTCCTTCCCACCGCCTCTCACTACTGCTGCACTGGTACTTTGTCATTTTCTTGCCCTTGGGACGACTGACGTCTCCACCCTTCCGGGCTACCTACGATGTTCAATAATCTCATCGTACTACAGTAGACGAAAAACCTTTCAGCGCTACTAGTCCCCGACTTGCACCATCTATTTCAGGCGATCACCTGATCAATATCGATCAATCACCACCTCGTGTCTGTGCGAATATCGATAGGACAGTGCCCTGATCTTCCCTCTTACCCATCACGCCCCGCTGTCTCGCCATCGTTTGGTCACCGAGAACCAATCCTCCTCACATACCCCATTCTTTGCCCACTCGTAATATGACTGACAACCCAGGATCGGCTCGTTTCCAAGCGCTTCTAGAGTCTGCCTTACAGGATTATGAGAAAAAGGCCGGCGTCACATCGGGCGACAGGGAAGATTTGCTTGCCATCCGACTACAGCGTTGCCACTCCATCGATGACATTACTGCTTTGTTACAAGACAGAGCGCAGGCCTTCAATGACCTCCGAAATCGTGATAGAATCTTCAAGTCTATCAAGGCTACCGTATCAATTTTGGCCCCGATTTCCGCCATCGCATCCGCTGCTGACGACGCAGGCCTGGTACGCGAAAAGGTCCTGAACGCCTGTCTTGTATTTCTGACCGATTTTACAGAATTTATTCCCATACACGAAAGCGATACACTCTACTCTCGGTATCCTCCTGGACGTATGTACCATTCCTAGGTTCATACATCGATATCCTTCTGACATCCGGATCAATCAGGCGGCCAATGGGGTAATTACGAGTTGCGACGCACTCGCAGAGATGCTCGAGTCGATGGAACATTTCATCAGCCGTCTCAGAATATATGCCGAGACGCCTCATGCTATGTCTGCAGTGGATGAGATAGTGGTCAAGCTGATGGTAGAGCTAATCTCCACGCTCGCTCTGGTGACCCAAAAGCTCAAGAAGCGACGTTTGCGTGAGTCTGTCCTCGCTAATATGTTATTTTACTCAACGCGATGCAGTCAAATGGGTAAAGAATTTTTTCGGGGTGAAGGATATCAACATAGCACGTCAAAGGCTTGACCGATTCCTACAAGAAGAGGATCGGGCTGTCGGAGCTCAAACTCTCAGGGCTATCGAGGGTGAGCGAACACTCTCGGCTTATACAGTAATCTGCCGTGTATTCAATACGTTTCCACTCCAAGACAACAAAGCGTCCACTGACGGTGTGCGGAATGTCCTCGGTATGTTTAACTTTTGTCGGCAATAACAAGTGGGTTCTGTGTCTGACTGGGTGCTAGACCGAATAACAAGTGACATGAACAAGTCGAAACGTCAGCTTTCTCCTGACATTAGCATTGCTGCTTGAAATGCTGAGATACCCTGGCAGGTGGCGAGTTAGTGGATAAGATTCAAAGGTGGCTCTCTCCCCCCGATCCTTGGAAAAACTTCAACATCGCGCGCGAATCACGACACAGCGCGACTGGGGCGTGGTTCATTGAGGGCAACACACTCTCAGAATGGGAGGATTCGGGACCAAGTTCGCTCCTCTGGATCAACGGGAAACGTTGGTTGTCTCACAGCGCTTACATTTTCTCAGAGACTGACGTCCTCTCCCGTTCGTAGCGGGCGCTGGTAAGAGCGTCCTTTGGTACGTTCAACTTTCCATATTTCGCCTCAGGGACTTACAGTTTGGTTAGTTCCGCGATCATCGAGGAGATCAAGACCATGCAGAAATCTGGGCTTGCATCACTTGCCATATTTTACTATGATTTCAGGGAGGATAGAAAAAAGCACGTCTCTGGGCTACTCTCATCGGTATTATTCCAGTTATGCGACCAGTCCGACTCCTACTACGACGTCCTGTCCGGTTTCCATTCGACATACCGTAATGGTGCACAAAGTCCCGGGGACGATGAACTTGTCCAATGTTTGATGGACTTGCTGAAACGCCCAGGACCACGACCAGTTTATCTGGTCATAGATGCCTTGGATGAATGCCCAAGCACATCTTCTCTGTCGTCACCCCGCGAGAAACTCTTATCATTTTTGGAGGACCTTGTCGAGGCACAACTCCCAAACCTACGCATATGCGTCACGAGCCGACCCGAGGTCGACATCAAGGCTCTCCTCGAGCCTCTAGCTTTCCGTTCCATTTCCTTACATGACGAAAGCGGACAAAAAAAGGACATCATGAAGTATATCGAGTCGATTGTTAACACGAATAAAAACATGCAAAATTGGAATCCAGAGCACAAGCAGCTCGTGATTGATGTACTGACAGAAAAAGCGGATGGGATGTAAGGCATTTCTACCTCATCTCTTTTGTCCATCTCACCCGTGGATCCGATAGGTTTAGGTGGGTAGATTGCCAGCTCGCATACCTCGCCAACTGCTTCCCGGAGAATATCCTGGATATTCTGCACGGACTGCCGGAGACTCTTGATGAGACATATGAGCGCACTCTACAAGAGATTCAAGAACCAAGGTGGGAATCTGCACGACGACTCCTCATCTGCGTCACGGCGGCTTCCCGCCCACTCCGGGTCGAGGAACTGGCGGAAATTCTGGCATTTGATTTCAAGTCGGGGACAATTCCGAAATTTCACAAGGATTGGCGCCTGAAAAATCCAGTCGAAGCAATACTATCCGCTTGCTCCACGTTATTTTCCGTTGTCGACGTCGAAACGTATTCCGAAACTTACAGAGTCGTACAATTCGCTCACTTCACTGTGAAGGAATTCTTGACGTCTAGCCGCTTTGCCGAAAAACACGACAATACTTCTCGCCGTTACCATATTTCTATGTCACGTGCTCACACTTTCGTCGCCCAAACATGTCTGGGTGTACTATTGCACCTGGACAAAAACATCACCGGCTGGAGCCTGAAGGAATTTACTCTCGCTGAATACGCAGCCCAGTACTGGTTGGAGCATGCCCATTTTGAGTGTGTGTCGCAACATGCAGTGGAAGGGATGAAGCAGCTCTTTGACCAGACGAAACCACATCTGTCCATCTGGGTCTGGATACATGACCCAACAATTCCCTGGAGCCACGAACGAGCCGAAGGACCGTCTCCACCCTGTGGCACCCCCTTACATTATGCCGCTTTTTGCGGTCTACACGACATTGCGAAGATCCTGGCCATTGAGCACCCAGAGGGTGTGAATTCTCGGGGCTTCGATGACGCATCGACGCCTTTGCATTTGGCATCAGAGAATGGCCATGTAGATCTTGCACAAATGCTCGCAGAGTGCGGTGCCGACGTGTCAGCGCAGAAGAAGGACGGGTCGACCGCGCTGCATTTGGCATCCCGCGATGGCGATGTAGATCTTGCACGGATGCTCGTAGAGCAAGGCGCCGACGTGTCTGCCCAGAAGGAGTACGGATCGACTGCACTGCATTTGGCATCAGAGAAGGGCCATGTAGATCTCGCACGGGTGCTCGTAGAGCACGGCGCCGACGTGTCTGCCCAGAAGAAGGACGGGTCGACTGCGCTGCATTTGGCATCAGAGAAGGGCCATGTAGATCTCGCACGGATGCTCGTAGAGCGCAGTGCCGACGTGTTAGCGCGGAAGAAGGACGGGTGGACTGCGCTGCATTTGGCATCCCGTGGTCGCCATGTAGATCTCGCACGGATGCTCGTAGAGTGCGGCGCCGACGTGTCAGTCCAGGGGAAGGACGGGTGCACCGCGCTGCAGTTGGCATCCATCAATGGCCGTGTAGGTCTCGCACAGATGCTCGTAGAGTGTGGCGCCGACGTATCTGCCCAGAACAAGGACGGGTCGACTGTGCTGCATTTGGCGTCCAACGATGGCCATGTGGACCTCGCACGGATGCTCATGGAGCGCGGCGCCGACGTGTCGGCCCAGGAGAAGGACGGGTCCACTGCGCTGCATTGGGCATCAGGGAGAGGCCATGTAGATCTCGCACGGATGCTCATAGAGCGCGGCGTCGACGTGTCTGTCCAGAGGGTGGACGGGTCGACTGCGCTGCATTGGGCATCAGGGAGTGGCCGTGGCCGTGTAGATCTCGCACGGATGCTCATAGAGCGTGGCGCCAACATGTCAGCCCAGAAGCAGGACGGGTCGACTGCGCTGCATTTGGCATCCCGCGATGGCCACATAGATCTCGCACGAATGCTCGTAGAGCACGGCGCAGACATGTCAGCCCGGGAGAAGGATGGGTGGACCGCGCTGCTTTTGGCATCGGGGAATGGCCATGTAGATCTCGCGCGGATGCTCGTAGAGCGCGGTGCCGACGTTTCAGCGCAGAAGGAGGGCGGGTGGACTGTGCTGCATTTGGCATCCCGCAATGGCCATGTAGATCTCGCACGGATGCTTGTAGAGCACGGCGCCGATGTGTCAGCCCAGGAGAATGACGGGTGGACTGCGCTGCATTTGGCATCAGAGAATGGCCATGTAGATCTCGCACGGATGCTCATAGAGTGCGGCGCCGACGTGTCAACCCATGAGAAGGACGGGTGGACTGCGCTGCATTTGGCGTCCAACTATGGCCATGTAGATCTTGCACAGATGCTCATAGAGCGTGGCGGCGATGTGTTGGCCCAGGAGAAGGATGGGTGGACTGCACTACATTTGGCATCAGAGAATGGCCATGTAGATCTCGCACAGATGCTCGTGGAGCGCGGTGCCGACGTGTCAGCCCAGGAGAATGATGGGTGGACTGTGCTGCATCTGGCATCCCGAAATGGCCATGTAGATCTTGCACAGATGCTCGTAGATCGCGGCGCCGATGTGTCTGCCCGGAACAAGGACGGATCGACTGCACTGCATTTGGCATCGGAGAATGGCCATGCAGGCCTCGCACAGATGCTCGTAAAGCGTAACACCGACTTGTCACCCTAGGCGACCCCGTGGATCTCAATCACAACATGTGTTAAAGTCAATGCTAAGTGGCATTGGCATTGGTAGAATGATATTTTCCCATTGTATACCTACTGTACGAACGTGATGTGACAAGGAGCTGGAAGGTAGCGACAATGAGTGGAAGACACGCGCGCCACTGGCAGAGGCACTGCCGGTGTCGCCATTGGTGGCCAAGGGTCGTAGTGTTGTCGGATGCCACGCATAAACTCGGCATCCCGGTAGGGCTTTCAAGCGTATGGCAAGTGTCTATGGGCGCCGTGCGATCGGTAATAATGGTAAGGAGAGGAAAACGCACCCTGATCTCCATCGCGAGACTCCTTCAAACTATGGATCACGTGATGTTCAACCAACGGCTTGTAAGTTAGTATGTGTACAACTTGAAAGCAATTGAAATCATCTGTCGAAGGGAACCAACGGACACAAGGCAGGATCTAGCTGTTCCCGTGCGAAGCATGGGGACCATCTAGTCCTCGTAATGGTCATGTTAGTCTCGAATCAACAAGGAGGCATAAGTTGCGTAGGTGCTCTCTTCGGATGCGAAACCGTTTTCTCCACCAAAGCTTCACTAAAGAACGCACCCGTGACTCACAACCGTCCGCAGCATACCATTGGCATTTTGTGAGTGATACGGTGTAGGGTTTTTCCGAATCACCCCAAATAGACACTTGTCATCGGGACTCCGATCGGTAGTGACAGCACGCACTGGGTGCCGTTGAATGATATCGGATGTATTGTCTCGGACAAAGCTATGCAGACGACACCGGTGCTCGTGTTCTCGCGATAATCCGCCACGCTTTTCCTGGTAAATTGTCGTCCTCCTCCCCGTATATCCATGTCCAATAGTCCCTAAGTTCTTCCATCGCGTCGTCAATGTGGGAGCCCGTCTGACCTTCGACCACATTTCCCAACAATTCCAGAAGCTCATCGGCGATGTAGCTCGGGTAAGTGTAATCGGAGAAGGGTCCTCGCTGGTCTGCAGCCAAATCGCAGATAAGGTTGAGAAGGACGCGTTGCGTCCCGAGCGAATGTTTGTGCTGCCTCCAGTTGGATGTGATAGCTCTGAATGTGCCAACATAGAAGGTCGAGAAGGAGTCTGATGACGACGACATCGATAACAATTGCCGAAGTGACAGAAAGAAGAGTTCGACCGTGAAACCGAAACCGCCACCATCCCGAAGATCCTGCAGACGCCACAGCTGTCGTTCCATGAGGTGTCGGGCGTTAGTGATCGAAGTACTTTCATGAGCGGTGTCGCAAATGGTTTTCAGATGCTCGAACGTTTCTTGATAATCGGCAGTTTCCCGGCCTTCGACGATATCGCGCAGTTTGGGGCCAAATGAGCCCAAACACCGGAGTCGCTGTCGTAGGAATACCCACTGTGGGGCGACTTGACTTCCGACCACAACGGCACCAGGGAAAGTAAAAAGTTGGTCTGGTGAAGAAGGAACCCACCGGAGGAAGTCATCGGAGGTTACACCAGGCAATTACAGAATTAGCCCGCTTGTGAGGCTACGAACTGTGAAATCGACAACGGAGATACTCCAATCGATTTCCTCCATAAGATCCGCCTCGATCTTTATACTCTCCAGATCCGAGATCTTAGACTCATATCCACGTAGCATATCCCTGGTTTGTTCTTCCTTCCCATCCGCTCCTAGGTTTCTAAGTGCCTGGTTCAATTGGTTGGCGCAAATCATCTTCGCTGTGCTGAATTGTTCGTCAATTCTCCGGGCATTCTTCAGCGCATTTTCGTCTTCCATGCTGCCGTCAGTTTTGACACTTTCCATTCGGAGTTGCGAAAGTGCCTGGATGGCGTTTCCCGAGGGTTCCCGTAGGGCTTGCGAGTTCTCATCCAACATCCCTCGAATGGCCACGAGCGAAAGACACGTCCAGCGTGTGGTGAATGACTGATCCGATCCCGCCACTGACGACTCGCGGACCTTTTCGACGCCACCTAGGCCGTTGAGCAATATTTCGATGTCTCCAAACACGCGTAGTTCGGCTTTGGCACAACACACGAGTGACGCCGCAGTCTCGACGCATCCACGTGCACGCCTCCGCCATGCGTCCTCGTTTGGGAAAAGGCCCCGATCATTGCAGGTTTCGAACAAGCGATGAACACGCTCGTAGAGTTCGCGTACAGAAAAGTCTCCGTTTGAGCTTGGGACATCGGGCGCCTGGCCGACAGTATGGAGCGCATCGAACTCTCCAGCAGAAGCGTTTGAGTAGTGCATGGTAATTAGGCGTCGGACAGGACCAAAGACGTTGGGGGGTAGGCCAATGTGCCGTGATAATGTCGCATGTGGTAACGTAGGTGCATGATGATCAGAAACCGTCTGCGATGCCCCATTAAAGGTGGGCATTGTGGGTTCGTTCTCCTTGATTTCCAACACCTTTCTCCACACCTCGATGCCCCATTCTGTCGAGAAGGAGCCAGGAATCGCTAACACGAATGATTCCATTTCAATGTCCTCCGTAAGATTGCTGATAAGCCATTGGATCGACCGCACATCGCGACCTTTGCGAGCATCAGTCTCCTCCATTGCTAATTGCATCTGCCCTTGAGCCATGTTCGAACTTACAGGCTTATGGGCAACACCAGAAGCCCGGTCCACGTATTTTCGTATATGCACCTTCTGGGTCAGGTACCAAATCAATGCCGAGAAAGAGTTTTGGTATGGCGTTTGCGGATAGATGATGGGCGCAAATGTGCTGAGGATATAGAGAGAGCCGCAGAGTGTGATGGGAACAATAGTGGTAACGCCGACGGTGGTATTGATGTTCAGTAACGAGTCACCAAGACCCAAGAAGAATAAGAAGAGCGAGACGTGGACGAGCGCCGGAACAGAATCCGCCACCACAGGCATATACCAGCCTTCCACACCTTCCCATAGATACTGGCGGAGCCTGGCGCTCTTCAACGGATGGCTGTACCGCTGGAAAACGTGCATATAATCCCGAACCCATTGTTGAACCAGAGTCGCAAGAAGCGCCGCGGACAGACTGAATATGAGGCTCATGAACCAATAGGCATTGACTCGGATATTTGAGGAAGATGGAGTAAAAGTAGGGTAAGGTGGCGGAGGAGTGGATGGGATGAGGACCTGCGGGGCGAGGGAAGAAATTTGTTGGGAGATCTGGGCGAGCAGCGCGACGCTTTGTTGATTGTAGTACACCACCTGTTGTGCAGGATCCACCTGGAGGCCTCGGATTTTGTCGATGATGAACGATGTGAGAGAAGCGGAAAACAAACCAGCCTAGAGGGTCGTGAGTCAACACCACGGTCGCGGTGTTCGCGTTTCGTGTCAAAGAGAGGAGGGAAAACGCACGAATATAAGGACACCATCCATATCATCCTTCAAAGATTGTATCCTGGCCCTGTCGTGGCTCTTGGCTTCTTTTTCGTGAAGAGACCACAGAGCGTTCGCACTATCGTCAAAGTGCCCGATCATCCGCCTTGCGCATGACCCCTTCGCAGGGGCGACACCATCGGTACTGTCCCTGGGTTGATTATTCGCGCGCATGCCTTTGGCAAATGTCAGAGCGTCAAAACGTCCAGTCAGAGCTGGGTACTCGCCCTGACTGGAAGCGTCCTTTGGGGTTTGCCGCTGAGTGAGCGAGTCGACCTCTTTCTCAGCCTCAAACTCTCGGGTTGGTTCACGGCTGATATCTTTACATTGACGTTTGCTCAGTTCGTAAGCTTCACTTTCCCGCACCTCTTTTCCGAGAGTGTCAAGAACATCTGACCAGTCAGCGACAGATCAGAGACTCACCTGAAGACCATGATACCCCTGACCGAGCTTCGATATCGATTCCTTCATTTACGTGCTCAGTCATAACAATTTACAACGAAAAGTGAAGAATGAGTAGATTAGAAACCTGTACCAGAAAAGGGGGGGAAAAAAAACGAAGGATTTGACAGGTCGGGATGCGCGACCTCGCGCCTAAACTCTCGGCGCTTTTGTTGCCAAGCCAAGATCCCCGTTGCGAACCTACCCGATTCATTTTGTGTGTGACAGTCTTTTGGGATTATAACTCCGCACATCATCGCGGCTCCCACAAAACTCACCGCCTCCAAGATATGCTCCATGTCCCAGGAGCGGTGCTAACTAACATTATTATCGGTGCCCACGATGAGTGTTGTAAGCGCCAAGTATGCGGTCCGACAGTATCATGATTGGATCACGTGACCGTGGAGAAGCTTATTAAGCTTTCCAAATTTACCGCCATCGTGCACCACCCTTAGACTGACATCATCCGAACTTCCCTTGAAATCTTGACATATAGCCGCATATCACTTCGCGATCAGTGGTAAACAAGGAAGGACATCATCGAATTTGTGGACTACTGGGTTTATTTGGATAAGAACATGCAACGATGGCGACACGGGGACAACAGACGGAGTTGTTGGTTTGTAACGACTCACATGGTATTTATCTGTTCTTATAACTTGGAACAGGTTTGTTGACTTTTTTGTCAATCGACACTCTGTGATGCTGTCCCCAAGTGACTTTCAGTGTGCGTGGCTTTCTCCCCAAGTTCCCGAAATGTTGGAAAGGACGGATGAGCGAATACCATGGGAAATTCCCGCTGGTAAAGCAGAGATCATACTCATTGACCCGCCACAGTGAGGCATTGCAGCAGCCGTGTTGTCACAATGCCTCACTGTGGCGGTTCTACTACATATGGTTCAAGAACTAACCAAGTCACCGCGGCTTATTTCTCTGTGACTGGAAAAGTCGCGAAGCTGAAGGACCCGCTATGAGAGGATGAAAAGCAGGCTGTGCTATCCGCTCTCTTCAGTTTGATCACCATTGGCAAAGACTACTGGATTACCCTATTGGTCTAGTCCCACACTTCCCTATCAAACTGATTATTAACATTGGGTCTCCCTGCAGCTTTCTTCTCGCACTCACGCATATAATTATTGTCCCAAGCCTAGCTTGCCATCCTCTTCCGTTGGACTGCACTATCGACTACGGGCCTATCAAGGTCCTTTCTCCATTTCGCAGACTGCGCCGAGCCCAACAGCTGTGAACGCTTCGCGGCAGTCATAGGAATTACGAAAATCCTCTGCGACTAGAAACAGGTCCTTTAGTCGACGTCGCGGAGCTTGGATCCTCTCGCTTGGCTGAATTATTTATCTCGAGCCGAGCATATCCAGGTATGTAGCCAAGATGTCCACGGTTTACGGGCATCGTTTGGACACTGCGGAAGTGCGGATGTTTGCAGTTCCGGGGGCCGCATCCGACTGCATGTGGCATCATTCGCGGGACGTTCATTATTGAGCGTCGCACGGTCGCACCGAAATCAATACCCGAGACAAAAACGGCCAACAACATACACAGGATATTATGTTATCCAGGCGATCCATACCCCGACGTAGCAAAAAATACCGCACGACTCCGCTGCATACTGTATGACTCTTCAAAGTAAGCCTTAACTTACAGATATCACTCCAGCGTAGCATATTTGTCCGTCGCGTAAAACAATGACAACAAACACCAAGACACCAATTGTGAAGAACTGCGGCGATAAATTACAGAATGATTTTTTGACGCCGTCAATGCCATGGTGCATGTTGCACATGTTGCAGGACATTTACCACTTCACTCCACCGCATCAGACACAATCTGAGGGAAGTTGCAAAGCCACGCAGTTGCTGTTCGACCACGGTGTAGATGTCAATATCGCGGAAAATATAGAGTAAACTTCGTCCCATGCCGCGTCATCATGAGGACATCAATAAGTCATGCGGTTGCTATCAAGGAGTATCCAAGTAAGCGGAAGTACTTTGCTTGGGTATGCCCCTAGAAGAATCGCATCACATCACATCACGTAGGCAGTTCTACTGCGACTACCTCAGGATTATCATCCGTTTTTGGTGACACGTGATCTCATACACTGCCCTGGCAATTTGACGTCCAGTTTGGAATATGCCGGGTTGCCGGTGACGTATCTAGGTGAAATTGACAATATTCAGGCGGTGGGGTGGTTAATGGGAGGGCTGAGGAGCGTCGAGACGAACACAGTCAGATGGATGACTGGCAGAGAACCAACCAATTTGTTACGGTGGCGGTGTTGATACGATTCCATTTGTGAACTGCCTCTGAGGCATCATCACAATTCAAGACTGATAATACTGTAACAAGGCCCTTGAGAATAGCAATGAACTGAACGGAGCTGCATCACTCGTTGCTTGGTGACTCGGCGCTCAACATCCAAGTGCCAAATTCCGTTGCCTGCAGACGATGAGCCGAGCAGCTCGAAGGGCAATCGCGGGGAACACGTAAAACAATAAAGGACTAGTGTATTATCCAATGGGTCCATGTATCTTCATGCTGTGACCAGGTTGTAGTACTGTTGTATAATACTACTAAGGTCTTCTAGTTCTTTATTCCCATGTTAGTCACAAGGTGCTGTAGAATCTAACGCCAAACACGCATCTAAATTGCGTCGCCAACTTTCCCGCACGTGCCACGGTGTGACTCTTGAACCTTTCCCACAACTCACCCACTTGGCCTTGGCCTGTTGAGGTAGCTTTTTGCTTTTGGCGAGAGCTCATCTTTTCTTTGCGCCTCGTGTCCCCCCCCCCCCCCCCAAGATGAGATAGTGTGTATCACGAAGTGGTCACTCTCTGCAAACGACAGTCACGCTTTTGTTGTCCGAAATCCCCGTATTCGTGACAATAGCTATATTCCCAAATTTCTCACGATTGCCATTAAAACTTCTGCTGTCCATCTTGTCGTTGGTATGGAGAATAGTCACGGGTCATGACAACTGCACCATTTTCAGGCAATTGTTTGGCTGTATATGAGTAGGGGGGCTACCATGATAATCTCCTCTCCCCCAAGACGTTTCCTACCATTCCTTGACTACTGACGACATGTCCCATACCTCCGCCACGAACAACTCAAGCTTGAACTATGAATTCATCTTCCTCAATGCTATAGAGGCATACAGGAAAAAGACTGGGAACGACCTTCGTTCACATCCACTTCTTGCCAAGCTGGAAACATGCGATTCTCCCGATGCAGTCCTCACCACACTTCGAGAGCAGATCACCGGGTTTGATCAATCTGGGGGTAGCGATGACAAGTTCACAAAGTGGCTTGAACCCACTGTGAACGTTCTCTACGCGTTGTCCTCGACAATTGGTGGTGGTGTAAGCCTGGTAAGTCTTGCATCGAACTCCGCGACACACTCCGAACATGTAGTTTGACACTTATTTCTCAGGTATACCCTCCCGCAGGGGTCATCTTCAGTGGAATCGGCGTCCTTCTTTCAGTGAGTATTCTCCTTGAATATCTAGCCAGGCAATTGTGACCCACATTTTGCAAGGTGGCCAATGCTTCCAGGTCTAGCCAAGACGCACTCCTGAGTGTTTTTGAGCGCGTCGAGAGCTTTTTCAAGAGACTCGAAACATACATCGAGGTCCCGCCAGATGCAGGAATGACAGGCACGATCGTAAAAATCATGGTAGAGGTGCTTTTCATTCTCGCCGTGGCGACGAAAGAAATTAAACAGAAAAAAGCAAGTGAGTCGATTTTTGGCCATAGACCATCCCTCCTTGCTTAATTTTCTTCAGAAACATTTCTGAAGAGACTAGCTGGAAGGAGAGATATCGAGGACGCATTGCAGAGGCTAGACAAATTGACGCAAGAGGAAGCTCTGATGGTGGCCACACATGGTTTGAAGGCCACGAAGGTCGTCGAAGACAAGGTGACACGTGTCGGAAACGATGTGCAGGGTATCAACGATAAGGTACAGGGCGTTGACACCAGAGTCGAAGAAATTGGAAAAGCCGTTGAGAGTGAGTAACTCATGTTCATTTTCACCGCCTTAAATTTCAATCTGGTCAGGTGTCGAGAAGCTAAGACAACATATTGCAAAGGAATTTGGTAATTGGGACCGTTAGTGATCTCCTTGACCTTCACAGTGCTTGGAGGCTCAAGAGTTGTCCTAGGATATCAACTGCGACAGAATATTAGAACGTGGCTATCTCCGCCGGATCCCTCCGTAAATTTCAACACTGCCAGCGATGCCCGCCATGAAGGCACTGCCGAATGGTTTACCCAAAGTCGCTCTTTCAACGATTGGAAAGCGTCGCGCTCTTTCTTATGGATACACGGAAAACGTTCGTCCTCGTGATTTCTGCCCTCTGCCCTTACCGACGCAGCCTCCTTTTTTATAGCGGGCTCTGGGAAGAGCGTCTTTACGTACGCCTACCCTCAGTCCTTAGACGGATGTTTCTAATATTCTGATTCATCTACTAGCTCTGCAATCATCCAGGATATCAAGCGGACCTCTGATGATGGTTCAGCGCACCTGACCTATTTCTTTTTCGATTTCAAGGACACTGGAAAGCAGGATACACGAGCCCTCCTTTCCTCGATCCTTGTTCAGCTTGGCAACCAATCTGAGACTTTCTGTGATATCCTCCTTGCATTATACTCCGCACACCATCGTGGCTCGGAGCAACCTAGTGATCGCGTACTTTCTCGTTGTTTCGAGGACATTCTCCGCGTCCCCGGAGAAGCGCCAATTTATGTTATCATCGATGCCCTCGATGAGTGTCCCAACACGACTGGGATACCTTCACCACGTGATAAGGCCCTGACCCTTATAGAAAATCTCGTCAATTTAAACCTTCCAAATTTACATCTCTGTATCACGAGCCGTCCCGAGATCGACATCCGAACATCCCTTGAGCCTTTGACATCTAACCATGTATCCCTTCACGACCAATATGGACAAAGAGAAGATATTGCCAACTTTGTTAGTTCCGTGGTTTATTCGGATAAGAACATGCGACGATGGCGGGACCAGGACAAGGAATTGGTAGTCAGGACACTCGCAGATAGAGCCGATGGCATGTGAGGACGCCATTGAATACTCTTAAATCTATCTGATCTTTTGAGACAGGTTTCGTTGGGTATTCTGCCAACTAGAGATTCTGCGACATTGTCTCCCTCCAAGTGTGCGGGGCACCCTCGCCGAGTTGCCCGAAACATTGGACGACACATACGAGCGGATATTGCGGGAAATGCCCAAGGCGAACCGAGAGCATGCCCATCGACTGCTGCAATGCCTCGTTGTGGCGGTTCGCCCTCTTACTGTGGAGGAACTGGCAGAAATCATTGCAGTTGATTTCTCTGCTGGTGGAGGAATTCCGATGTTGAAGGAGGATTTACGATGGGAGAATCAAGAGCAAGCTGTGCTATCCGCATGCTCCAGTTTGATCACCGTTGTGAAACCCACCTCCCTGGGGTCCCTATTGGTGCACTTTTCGCACTTCTCTGTCAAAGAATTCCTAACATCGTGTCGTCTCGCTGCCACGAAAGAGGACACTTTGCGTTACCATCATATTCGCCTTGAGCCCGCGCATACAATCATGGCCAAAACTTGCCTCGGTATTCTCCTTCGGTTTGGCCTCTATACCAATATCACGCAGTATCCCCTTGCTCGATATGCTGCCGATTACATTGGTGACCACGCCGAATTCGAAAATGTGATGTCACACATACAAGATGGAATTGGCTATCTCCTTGACACAGAAAAGCCGCACTTTGCAGTATGGCTCTGGATCCGCGCCGGAAATCATAGGTTCGACTATTTTCCTCAGCAACCTAAAGCGGTTTCCTTGTACTACGTTGCGGAATTCGGATTCCTCCGCATGGCACAATACCTCATTTCAAAACGTCCACAGGATATGAACGTCTCTAGTTGCGCACCCGGGACTCCGTTGTACGCAGCGTTGACAAAAGGGAGAACTGAGATCTCGCAACTATTACTTGGGCATTATCCAGACGTGGATATTCGGAACTCCGATGGGCAATCCCCACTGCATTTAGCAGCATATAATGGAATCCTCAAAATAATTCCGATGCTCGTTGAGCGCGGTGCCGACGTCAATGCCCGAGACAGACGCGGACAGACACCACTACACAAAATATTGCGTGGTCTTAAAGTCCATGCAACCTTTGACATGGTACGGTTTTTGCTGGCAAACAACGCGGACGTGAACATCCAAGATTACGACCATGATACTCCGTTACACGTCATCACATCACACTATGGATCCCCCGAGCTCGCGCGGCTGCTCCTCGAGCATGGCGCAAACATTCATGCACGTAACAGGAAAGGCGAGACACCACTACACCAATCATGTGCATCCGGTCGTCTCGAAGTCACACGGTTGTTACTGAAGCATGGCGCGGACCCCGATGTACAGGATCATAGCGACTTCTATCCGCTGTTTATTGACAACCCCAATGTTGTGAGGCTCCTCCTTGAGCATGGCGCAAATCTTTATGTGCGGGACTATTTGGGCACGACAGCGCTTCACCTGTCATCTGCACAGGGACACGAAAGTCGTATCGACATCGTGCGGGTATTACTGGAGTACTACACGAACCCCGATGTGTTGGACAAACGGAACAACACTCCCCTGCATCTAGCATCATCCAAAGGAAATTTCAAGATCGTACAGCTGCTCTTCGAGCATGGTGCAAATGTCAACATGCAGAACGACTCGAAAACCACACCATTACACGAGGCAGCTACCGGTGGTCACCTCGACGTTATGCGTTTCTTACTGGATCACGGCGCGGATGTCGATACACAGACTATTTGTCACGACACCGCCCTCCACAATGCAGTGAGGGACGGCTTCGGGGCAGCACAGTTGCTGTTGGAGTACGGTGCAAACGTTCATGTACGGGACAACCGCGGAGAGACTCCACTGCACGGGTTATTCACGAGCCCCAGACCGGATCCAAGATTCATTCGGTCCTTCTTGGAATACGGAGCGGACATTGATATACGAGATCAGAAGCATTCGACCCTGTTACACACCATGTCGTATTATGGGTACCCCGATGGTGTGCAGCTACTGCTGGAGCATGGTGCAAATTCCGATGCACAAGACAATAAGGGCCAAACACCACTCCACGTGTCAATAAAAGGATTAGGCTCGGAAAGCTACTTCAAGAACAAATATTTCAAGGTCATGCGTGTCTTGATAGCTCACGGTGCCGATGTGAATGCGCAGGACATAGACCACTCGACTCCGCTGCATTTGGTGGCAGTGCTTGGGGAACCCGAGCCTATGCGGCTGCTTCTCAACCACGGTGCGGATGCTAACGTGCGCAATAACCAGGGGAAAGTCCCGTCCGATATTGCGGCGGACGACTTACCCCTGAGGCTTAGGCGGTTGCTGTCAGAACGTACGCTGGAACGGGAGACAGTCCTGACAGCCTGAGTTATCAGGGTGTCTACAGAGTCAGGGTTATGGAGGGATGAGTAGTCATGCATCATATCATAGCCACTACGTTACCAGGATTACCTAGTCGTTGATTGGGTGCTACATATCAGCTTGTCTGTGATTAAGATCATTGATGGTTGCTGGTTACTGGGTCCTCATAGCACGTGCAAAGCCAGAAGAACTTGGTCCAATTGCACCAGGATCCTCTCTAGTACGAGTGTGCAAACACAAGAATCTCCCATCCTTCCGTATCACACCTTTTCATATCATCTAACCACCCTGCAAATTCATGGACACGACCGCCTGACTATTTTATGCATAGTTTTTCAGTTTTGGGATCTGTTGACCAGCGAGAGGCAGCAGAAACTAGGCCCACAGAATAACGGTGACAGTCGCGTATTTCGCGATGCGTAATATCCCTCTTATGATGAAATCTGACGATGATAAGGGAGTGTGGGCGCTCGAGGAGCACTGACGGTGCAACCGAGCTGAGCCCGCGTTGTAGAGTTGGGCCGCCAGAACGGTGCCATTGAATATTGAACGCCTGGTGCGACCCCTCGAATTGGATGGACTACTGCGGGTGCGTTGAAGGTGCACCCATCATCTCACTTCAGCCTCTGATGTGTTGCGCCCATTAACTTTTATTACCCCTTTTGATAGATTTTATTCCTTTTGCCCCCAAGTGAGGGGCAGTGCCAGATGTATCCCAAGCAAACCCCATCAATTTCCACTTCAGATCAAGTGCCTTTGTGTTACCGTCACTTACTAGCGGCACTGTGCGGGCCGGGTGCCCAACGCAACCTTATCTCGTTTTCCATCATGTTCCACGAACATGCACCATCTTGTACCCTTGTTACTTTTATATTTCTTTCCTTTCATCCGCGCGACCACCATTACCTTCATATTCTCGCAGTGGGGTCACTTGATAGTGCTGGAAAACTGACTGAGCGTAATTAACACATGCTAGCGTGCAAGATTCCACAGCAACGATGGCTTGTGATTCAAGCCTTGGACTTAAAATAACAAGGACTTCACTATCTTCATAAACTCACTTTGTACCCTCGACGCTTTGGGCATTCGGAATCCATAAACAAAATGTCTTTATATTGCGTAGCTTTTTCGTAGCTAGAGCCTCAGACTTTTATCTCGGAGACTGAGGCAAGTAACTTTCACTCCCCTACATACAGCGTAGCGTAACTGACATGTACCCAGATCCGCGCTCCCGTGCCGTAGCTTCGTCAGCTTCGCTTCCTTGAATAGATAGTGCCCCAGAAGTTTTACTTGGCCCCGGACTATTTAACTGCGCCCTTTGAGGGCATGAATGTTATCTGCGTTTCTCTAACGTTTCGCCTCGTGTGCACGCCCGACTTCCCTGGCCTTGCACTCTCTTGCCGTCACGCTCACATGATCACATCACCCGCCATCGTAGCGCTATCCTCGTTCACCTCATTCTCATCCATAGCCGTCACCTTAGCCCTTCGGATTTTGACATGCTACAGGCTCCTCAGTGAAGGTTCGACGAGGTGGATAGGTGAACCAGAATGCATTGGCTGTGCGGCCAGGTCCGAGTCCACCAGCAACACGCTAGAACGGAATCTGCAAGAGCTGATAGACGTGGTGATTGCGTCTGAGCAATGTCCTCGGCGCTTATCAAAATCATACATGCAGCCTCCGTCTACAAGATAACTTACAAACAGCGCAAATGATGATTGACGCCGTATGGGAATTACCATTGTTTTTACCCATAAGGACATATAGGAATCGATTATAAGGGTCGTTGCTGGCTATTCTAGAGCTAGACTCATAACTACAATATACTTCAACGCACAATGTTTTCCTTCAAAGGTCATGCCTATGGCAAAAATCGAAACATGTTTTCGCGTTCTCAAGCCACTGGTGAACCAGCCGTCTTGATGGTGTCCGCAGCCTACACGAACAGAGTAGGTCAGTGAGAAAAGGTGGCAATATATACATGTCTAAGTGAATTACCTTTTCAGCGATCGCGAAAACAGTTGCCAATGGTGCCACCGAGAAGGTGAACGGGATGACGCTCGCGTCTACGACGCGCAGGTTGGCCGTGCGGTGTACTTTGAAGTCGGGCGCAACGACACCTGGACGAAAACATAAGACGGCCACGTCGGCGAGGGGATAAGGGATCTTCTACTTACCACGTAAATACTCTGGCGCAAGCGCCGCCGTTCCTATAGGATGGAAAGTCGACTTTGCGGACGCAACGTAGCGCATCAGATATCTTCAAATGGCTGAGGCAGGGATAAGGGGGGAAACTTACGATCGCATTGGAGCGGGCATACGCCGCCCATTCGTCGAACGTGTTGACACGGTCATTTCCCGGAACGTTCTCCTTGACAAGCTGTTCGCTAATGGGCTCCGCGTGCATCCACTTGCGGAGCCATGCGGTGGTAATCGCATGGAACGCGACGTCTTTTGGACGAGCTGTATTGAGAAGGCTGTCCATGGAGGCTGGAAATGAGGGACTAACCGAATTTATTA
>Ga0307510_10001442_pt1 | contig 26171 bp, 26 predicted proteins | sample 12_EM_MG_FD_207224 | JGI IMG/M metagenome (GOLD analysis project Ga0307510, IMG submission 207224) | Populus trichocarpa ectomycorrhiza microbial communities from riparian zone in the Pacific Northwest, United States - 12_EM | ecosystem: Host-associated > Plants > Roots > Unclassified | place... | reverse complement strand
GGATGTACCTGTAGCGCGGTCCCGGGTATCCCGTCCAGATAGTTGAAGGATTCGCATTCGACCGGGTGCGCCGGGTCACGTAACACCTGATCGAGCTCCTTGCGGTCGATACGCACGATGCCGGCAGCACCGTTCAACCAAAGGTCGCCGTCCCGTGACCGGACGATGCCGGAAATTCCCCTGAAGAATACGTCTGGGGCGCTATGAACCGGCACGAAGCGCTTGCCGTCAAAACGCGCCAGGCCCAGCTCGCCGCCCACCCAGACGCGTCCGTCCTTCGCGAGGATTGCGAGGACGTTGCCGATCTCAGCGTCGCGCTTCAGATCAAACAGCTCCACCGACCGGCCGTTGATACGCGCAACCAGGTTGTTCACGTAGCCAAACCACAATGCGCCGGTATCGTCCCCGACTTCAACAATCGGATAGGTACGCGGCAGCGAATCGAGATTCCCGTACTCGGACCATTCTCCATCCAACAAACGAAACAGGGACCTGCGACTCACGGACACCCACATCGCCCCATCCCGGTCCCGCACCAGGGACTGCAGCGGCCGCCCCCCTGTTTGCGGCGGCAGTGGCGTGGTCACGAGCCGGCCGCTCTCGATATGTCCGAGTGCCGTCGGTCCGCCGAGCCAGATCGTGCCTCGAGGATCGCGGTAAATGACTGTGAACACAGGCGCGGACTGGCGGGTCAGCGTCTGTCCGTCGCGAATTTCATCCAGGTGCGCCCCGGACTGGTCGGCGCAGGTCATCCATAGCACCCCGTCATCTCCCGCGCCTATGGCAGGCGCGGCCACGGAGGTTTCATAACAAGGTGAGGTGATGTCTTTCACGACATTGCTGCGACTGAAGCGATCCAGGCTGCCCGAGGTACCCACCCAGATGTTGCGTTCGACATCCTGCATGATTGCGGATGACAGCCCCCGGCTCAGCCCCTCCAGGCCGGCAATCCTTTCCGGATGAACTGTCAGCTCCCGCTGCCCCGGGCCCGTCAGCTCGGAACGATTGACGCGGATGAGGCTGGAGGACTTCACATCCACGGCCCAGAGATTTCCGGCGGTGTCGAACTGCACCGGACCACCGTGGATACCGCGGATGCGGACCACCTGATCCTGAGTCGGCCCATCGATCCGGACCAACTCGGTGGAACCCACACCCCAGAGCCGGCCGTCCGGCGAGGTTGTCAGAGAATTTCGTCCGGCAGCGAAGTGGATGGTCCGATCGACCTCACGAAACTCACCGCCACCGGACGGGCGCGCAAAAAGACCGTCGACCGTTCCCATCCAGAGCGTACCGACCTGATCGACCCAGACCCCATAGGGAGTGCCGAAAGTGGACTCCCGGGTGACCTGGTGCCACCGTCCGCCCGCGAAGTGAAACAGGCCCACCCGGGAGGCCGCCCACAGGGAGCCATCCCGATCCCAGGCAAACTGTTCGATCGTGCCTTCGGGGAGATTGTCGGGATCCCCGTAGTGTGTCAGGTGACCGCCCTGGAGAAAGTCGACTCCCCCCAGGCGAAACCCGATCCACAGCCCACCATCCGGGGCGGCGATGAGGCTGCCGATGTTGGTCGATTGCAGCGGCGTATCCGCAGGTCCCGGATAGGACACGAAGCGAACCCCATCAAAACGGGTCAAGCCGTTGTGACCGCCGATCCACAGCGTCCCATCAGTCGTCTGCGCCAGGGCATGCACATCGTTCGGCACGCCTTCCGTCACTTTGAAGGCGCGATGATTCAATTGGCGCAACGTCAGATCGCCCTCGATCTGCGCAGCTCCACACGGGACTGAAAACAGCAGTAGGAACAAGAGAAGCGGCATGCCTGTCGAGCGCTACCTATCTTGCCGGGTGCGCCTAAGGATCTCCCAAAAGTGGTATCACGCGCTACCCGACTCTGGAGTACGCCGGAAGGTTTGCCTGGCGCACGCTGCCTGATGTGCAGCGGTTGTTCTCCATGTTTCCCCCAGGGCTGCCCGGAGTCGCTCTGCTCCTGCTGCGGGCTTCCGTCGGCGGAGCCGTCCTGTTGGAAGTCTACACTCACGAGCCCGGGCTGCCTGGCTGGGCGATGGGCGCCGTAGCGGCGCTGTCGCTCGGTCTTTTCGCGGGATATCTGACACCCGTGGCCGCAATTGCAGCGCTCGTGTTTCACGCACTCGTCTGGCTGACCTTGGGTCTGAATAACGCTCCAGTCGCCGTGATCACCGGCTTCGATGCGGTGGCACTGGCCCTGCTGGGTCCCGGGGCCTACTCGGTTGACTCATTTCGCTTCGGACGCCGTGTCGTCCTGCTCCCCCCCGACTGACTGCACCGTGTCAATCTGACGTCCCCCATTAGTGGCATGCCCCGAGGATTGCGCCGGGACACTATTGCTCGCGATCCGCCAGGGGAGTCAGAAATGAAAATCGATTGTGCGCCGACGGTGTTTGTTGTCGACGGCGATGCGTCGGGCCGCGAGGCACTCGGGCAGCAGCTTCGGACCGCCGGATGGCAGACGCGATTCGCCGCTTCGGCGGAAGAATTCCTCGCCCGCCCGCGAGCCGTGACTCCGGGCTGCCTGTTGGTGGAGTTGCATCTGCCTGGGGCGAGCGGCCTGGAGCTGCAGCGGCTGGTGGCGGACCGGTCCGAGCTGCCAGTGATCTTCATGAGCAGTCGCGCCGACATCCCCTCAACGGTACGGGCCATGAAAGCGGGGGCGAGCGAATTTCTGACCAAACCGCTGGCCGAAGAATCCGTGCTGGCTGCTGTCAGCGCGGCGCTCGAAATCAGCCGTGCCACCCTGACCCGGGGCGCTCACGTCCAGGCGGTCGCGGACGGCTACCAGTTGCTCAGTTTGCGCGAACGCCAGGTGATGCAGTTGGTGGTAGCGGGCCGATTGAACAAACAGGTTGCCGCGCAGCTCGGCATCTCGGAAGTGACGGTCAAGGTGCATCGGGGCAAGATCATGCGCAAGATGCACGCCGATTCCTTCGCCGGACTGATCAACATGGCGATGCTACTCAAAGACCCAACGCCGGCGCTGCGGTTGGCACCGCCTCCATTGAGGCGATGCCAACCCTTCCTCAGAAGCTCAGGCGCAATAGTGCACGAACATCGCGCCCCGGCATCAACACAACATCCTTGTTGAATGATACCGAGTTGCGTTCGTCACGATTCAGCAGGTTGGTACCCGCGATGGCGACCTCGAACCCTGGCAACGCAGCGACCGGCCGCACCGCAACGTCCGCATCGAGGTCGAGAAAGCCCGCTGTCGTCGTCTCGAACTGGGCGACATCCGTATGGCTGCCGGAGTATTTCGCGAACACTCGCGCGTCCCACATCGGGCTGCGCCACTGTAACCCTGCACCAATGTGGTACGGCGGGATGCGCGGCACGTTGCCGGTGTCGTCGCCGAGTTTCGCACGCACATAGTCGCCGAGTAACAGCGCCTCGAGCTTCCCGGACTCATCAGTGCCGAGCAGGGGTACTGTGGACTTGCCTTCGACACCGTAGAACGTGGCATCAACCTGTCCATAGTTGAGCTCCCGCAGCTCTTCTTCGTCGCCCTCCACGCAGACTCCGTCTCCATCGCAGGTGCGTCCGGTCAAAGCACCATAGATGTAATTCTCAAAGCGCGCGCCCCACACCGAGCCTTCAAACGTGAACGCCTCACGATGCACACGCAGACTGGCCTCCAGGGAGTTGGCCCGCTCAATCTTCAGCGCTGCATCGCCTGTCTCAAATGTGGCAGGACCATCGTGGGCCCCGCGGGCGAACAGCTCGGTCTGCGCCGGAGCGCGGGCCGCACTCGATGCGGTGAGGCCGATGTGGATGCCCGGCACGATGTCATACAACGCACCGATAGAGCCACTGATCGGAGTGAAGCCCCGCTCTGTTGGAACATCAGTGCTCGGCGTACCGTTTACCCGGACATCCTCCACGCGTGCGCCGGCTTGGAACCGCAACTGCTGCGTCAGCGGCAACTCGGTAAAGAAAAAAGCCGCCGCGGACTTGGTCGTCGTGGGGAATAAATACGAAGAATCGTCGCCGATGGCCGAGAAGTTCTTGTGCTGAAACTGCACACCAACCGCCGAACCGCTCAAAGGGCCCATTGCATCAAAAATCAACTCGGCGCGGCTGTCCCACTCCTTGTCCAGAAAGGTGGAGTTGGTGCTGCCGTCAGGATTGCGCTCCTTGTGGTTGTAGTCGCCGTAACCACCTTCGATGTTGAGGGTTTTGAGGGGCCCAAGACCTAAGGCGAATGACGACCGCAGCAGCTCTTTGGTCTGGTGCATGTCGATCCATGTGGTATCGCTCGGGATGCCGTACTTCGCGTCGTAGTGAATGACCGCGAGGCCCACGCGACTCGCATTCTGGTCACCGAAAAAGTACGAACCGCCGCCCGAGTATCCATCCCCCCTGAAGAACGAGTTGGTCTGCACACCGTCGGGAATGTCGTAGTCGTGTGTGCGACGTCCGAACGCATCCGCGTGCAGCGCAAGCTGCCCGACGGTACCGTCCACCAACCCCGCGGCGTCCTTGCTGTCTGAGCCGGTGCCGTAACCACCGTCCAGTTCGCCACTCAATGGCCGATCGCTCAGCTTCGTCGGCACGCGATCGTTGATTGCGTTGACCACCCCGCCGATCGCCTGACTGCCATAGCGAAGAGTACCCGGCCCCCGCACAACTTCGATGCGCTGTGCCGACAGAGGATCCACGGGAACCCCGTGGTCGGGACCGACGTCCGACACGTCGAATGATCCGACACCGTCCTCCAGGGTACGCACGCGATTCGCATCGAAGCCGCGAATCACGGGTCTGCTGGCTCCTGAGGCAAAGGTCGTGGCACTCACGCCTGGCACATCGGACAAGGCATCGGCGAGGTTCGCCCCACCCCGTTGGATGATCTGGTCGCGGGACACACTCTCGACAATGGTCGACAACTTGTCCGGATCGTTCGACAAGGGTGATCCGGTCACACTGTTTTCATCGTGTCTTCGCTGTCCGTTGCAGTCGAGTCCGCCGGTTCCGCCGCATGAGCCGCGGCAACCCACAGACAAAGGGATCCCAGTGCGGCACCATGGCCGCGAAATTGATTACGCATTTTGATTTTCCAGCCCTCTACGCAGGCTATGCCGTCCGGCGGCAGCCTGTTGATCTGTGACTGGCGCGCAGCTCTTCGCTACACGCCGATTGTTATGAGTTGGATCAGATCAGGGAATGCGGCGGCGCGCGCGCCTGGCCGCGGTGGGCGAGGATCAGCGGTGGAGATTCGTACCCGTAACCGACGTGGACTGTTGTTTCGGCCGGGCTGAGGGAAATCTGCACTGGGCTGCCGAACAGCAGCGGCGCCGCGTGCGATGCAATTTGACACAGGGCGCAGATATCATCGCGGGTGTCATTTTCAAATGACGGGCCGGACGCATGCCCGTGGGCCGCGGCGGCAACCCGCTGCGTGGCGTCGACGTGAGTCTGTGCGACAAATGTGTTGAGCGAAACGGAAAGCAGCACCACGCACAGCAAAAGCGCTCGGCGCGCCGCACCCGTGAGGTAGCGGCCCTGTGCTCGTTGTTTCCACGCCAACAATTGAATATCCAGCGAAACTGTGGCTGCCGGAGCTGTCTTATAGCACACAGCCTCACAGAACAAAATCAGCCCGCCCCCTGCTCCGGCGAAGTGCAATTCAAAGCGCGGTGAGCACGACCGGTGCAGGCGGACCGGTGCTTCAGCCCCTACGGGCCCTCAGAACGACCGATTGGTACTGGCACGGCGGTTGCAATGTATCAACCGTCGGGTGACCCCCTCGCTCGATTTCGATGCCGCCCGGTCTCTCATCGTGACCCCCTCGCGATGTTGGACCGGGCGGCGTCGTAACTTACATCGCTGCCGCAACCAGCGCAGAAGCCACGAATCCCGCGATGAGCGCGGCCCACTGGCGCTTGCAATAGACCATCGTAATCAGCGCGACGACGCTTCCCACGAAGCTGGGCCAGCCATTCTCGAAACAGCCGAGGGCCACAAAGGCAATCGACAGATTGCCCGGAGCCAGGCGAACGAGCCGCGCGGTACTGTTGGCCTTGGGAAAGGTATCGGCAGCCAGATAGCCGGTGAGACGCATGGCGATGCTGGCAGCGCCAATGGCCATGATGGCGGCGATGACCTGGAAGTCAGGCATCATCGCCACGCAGAAAACTGACACCCGTTCCCGCCCCACCGCCAATTAACATTGCCCAGCTCGGACTCACGAAGTGCGCCGCCAACAGCGTTACCCCGGCCGATATGGACCAGGGCAGCCACATTCGCGCGCCGCGCCATTGGCCAGGCAGCAACGTAACCATGAATGCCAGCGGAATGAGCGCTGCGGCCACGGCAATCGCCCCCGCAGGCCTGATCGGCAACACATAGGCGAGCGCCGTGCCTCCAATCCAACCAACAGCCATCGGCACGCTGCTGCCCAGGAAGTAGCCGGCATCCGCGCCATTGCGCTGCGCATCGGCAGTCGTCATGAGCCACGACGCATCCGCAAGCAGAAGCAGGGACGGCAGCACTTTCCGGCGCGGCAAACCGGAAAACAACTCGCGCAGATGGGCTCCCATGACGAGATATCGTGCGTTGGTTGCAAGACAGGCGGTCACCATCGCCACCACCGGCAACGGGAATCGCCACAGCCCCAAAGTGACCGCCTGAGCCGTTCCCGAATAGACGATCACACTGAACAACACAGCGGGGATTGCGGTGAGCCCCAGCCCTTGATAGGCCAGCCCGATCACGATTCCCGCCGCGGCGTTACTGACGAGAAAGGGCAACGCAGCGCGCATGCCACGCGCAAAGCCCGCGGCTGTAAAGACGGGCGCCGCGCCCGGGTGTGTAATGCTCATGACCATTAGATTCTACTCTGGTAGGATTCGGCCATGTCAAGAGATCCCGAGCGTGCCGCGGGCCAGTTTTTCGGCGGACGCGTCTGCCTGGATTTCGCCAATACGCTCGATTGGCGCCTGACCGACGACCCGGTGGAGTTGATTCCGGACTATGCCGCCCTGCTCTCATGGAGCCTGAGGCGAGGCACCCTCACCCCGCGAACGACCCAACTGCTGAAACGTAACCCATCTGCGGCTCACGCAGTGATCGCTGATGCGTATTCAATGCGGCAGACCATCTGGGCAATTGCGGATGCGCTGCGTGCCGGTAAGCGCGCGGATTTGCGGGAAATCAACCGGATGTTGCTGGATCTGCCCCGGCAGCCGGCGCTCATTCAACATGCAGGGCGGATGTCGTACCACCTCGACGGAACAGATGCCCGTCAACCTCTGTGGCCCGTCTTGTGGTCCCTTACGGCCGTCCTTGCTTCCGAAGATGCGCAGCGGCTGGGAATGTGTGAGGCCGGCGGCTGCGGCTGGTACTTTGTGGACGAGAGCCCGAATCACACGCGCCGGTGGTGTTCGAGCGGCGTGTGCGGCAATCGGGAGCGGGCCCGGCGCGCGTATAGCAAACGCAAATCTGCGTAGTTGTAACCGCGCCGTCACCGCGACCACTCACAGTCACCGTTTTCATACCGCCGCGGCCTTTCGACCACCCCCGGCTCGTCCGTATTCTTCAGCCCACTGCCAGCACAGGAGCTCACCGAATGTCATCCATCGCCGCTTCTTTCCGGAAAGCCGTCACTGATGCCACCGGCTCGAAGTACACCTACAGCCGCAAGCGCTGGAGCGCATTCGATGCCTGGCAGGAGCACATCCGCAGGTCCGCTGCTTCGGTCGGCAGCGCATTTTCACCCCGCGCGGATCGCGACCTGCGGCGCATCGTGGTCTCGGGCTGACACGCTGATCAAGCCTCGATACCCGCCGGCACCTGGTAGCCGGCACGAGGCAACAGCGCGCGCAACAGCGGTCCGGTCATGACCGTCGTCACAACTGCCTCGATGACCAACATGGTACGGCGATGATTTCACCGATCACGCCCGGCTGATCCAGGCGCCGCAGTACCAGATTGCGCCGAGCGTCGCGGCGAGCGCATTGAACTTCAGTTCTTCATCGGTTCCGGCACGGCCCTCGAGCACGTGCTGCGGCGGCGATATTGCGTTATTGTGCCGCCCGAGGCACCCCATGAATGACCGAAGAATCCGCAACATAGCCATTGTCGGCGGCGGCACCGCCGGCTGGATGGCCGCGGCCAGCCTGGCAAAATCCCTCGATGGCTTAGGGGTTCAGATCCGGCTGATCGAATCCGCGCACATCGGCACCATCGGTGTGGGCGAGGCGACGATTCCGCCGATCATGGATTTCATCCGGCAACTGGGTATCGCCGAGGACGACCTGGTTCGGGACGTCAAAGCGACCTACAAGCTCGGCATTGGCTATCGCGACTGGACCCGCCCGGGCCACTTCTACTTCCATCCGTTTGGCCCCACGGGGCCCGGAATCGGCGCTATCCCGTTCCAGGCCTATTGGCTCAAGATGTTCCTCGAGGGCAGCGCAGCGCCCCTGGAAGACTATTCGATCCAGGCCGCGGCGGCGATCCGGGGCCGTTTCACCCGCCCGGTACATGCACCCAACACGCCCCTCAACAAGATCAGCTACGCCCTGCACTTCGATGCTTCGAGCTTCGCAAGCTATCTGCGCCACTTTGCCGAAGCTCGCGGCGTCCACAGAACCGTGGGGGACGTGCGCGGCGTAGCGCTGAATCCACAAACCGGTTATGTCGAGTCAGTCACCCTGGCCAGCGGTGAGTCGGTGGGTGCCGATCTTTTCATTGATTGCAGCGGCTTCCGCGGCCTGCTCATCGAGGAAGCGCTGCAGACAGGTTACGATGATTGGGGCCGTTGGCTGCCTTGTGACCGCGCGTTGGTGGTACATAGCGAGCCCGCCACTGCACCGGACCCTTACACGCTGGTTACCGCTCGTGATGCGGGCTGGCAATGGCGCATTCCGCTCCAACATCGCAACGGCAACGGCTATGTGTATGGCAGCGGGTTCATTTCCGACGACGACGCCCATACAACGTTGCTGTCGAGTTTGGACGGTCGTCGGCTGAGTGAGCCCATGGCATTGCGCTTCACACCCGGACGGCGGCGCAAAGCCTGGAGCCGCAATGTGGTCGCACTGGGCCTGGCCGCGGGGTTTCTCGAGCCGCTCGAGGCCACCGGCATTTACCTCATCCAACGTGGCATCGCGATGTTGTTGCGGTTCTTTCCGGATCGCGACTTTGCAACAGCCGATATCGATCGCTACAACCGCGTGCTCGAGTCCGAATTCAACCGGGTACGCGACTTCCTGCTCCTGCACTACACGCAAACCGAGCGCACCGGCGCCTTCTGGGAGCACAGCCGGTCCATCCCGCTGACGGACTCCCTGCTCGAAAAAATCGAGCTGTTCCGCAGTCACGGCCGGATCCTGCGCGAGGATGCGGAGTTGTTTCCCGTGATGAGCTGGCTGTCGGTAATGATCGGGCAGAACATCATCCCGCGCCGCTATGACCCGCTCGTCGACGGGCTCGATGCGCGCAAAGTGCAATCCAGGCTCGACGAGCTGCGCGCAGGTGTCGCACGCTCGGTTGAGTCAATGCCCGGGCATTGGGATTTCATTCAGGGAGCGTATGCGGGACAAGTATGACTGGGCCGGCAAGCCCAGCACCGACAGCGCCGCAGTCATGCAACAGTATGACGAAATGGCGCCCACCTATGACACCACGCTGCTGAACGATTGGGGCTATCGGGCCCCTGCGGTCGCCGCGGAGCTGCTGGCGCGTTACGTTGATTTGCAATCCACCGTCCTGGATGTCGGCTGCGGTACCGGACTCACGGGACACGAGCTCAAACGGGTTGGTTTTGGAACCCTGCGCGGCACGGATATTTCGCAACCCTCCCTGCAGGCGGCGGCGAACAAGGGCATCTACGAGTCCCTGGTACGAGCCGACCTGTTGGAGCGCCTGCCTTTTGCGGATGACTCATTCGATGCAGCGCTCTGTGTTGGTGTGCTCTCCTACATAACAGGAGATGGCTTGTTCCGGGAGCTGTGCCGCATCGTGCGCCCAGGCGGAATCCTGGTGCTCTCGCACCGGACGGACCTGGTGGTACAGAGGGAGTTCGGCAAACTGTTGGCGGCAATCGCGGCTGAGGGTCTGTGGTCGACCGTGGCGACTTCCGCAAACCTCCCCTACCTGCCCGGGCATCCGGACTTCGGCGCGCAGATCGAGGTTCAGTTCTTTATTCTGAAGGTACTGTAGAAGGAGAGTCTCATGTACTACTACGGCCACAACAGCCTGTGGGGCATTCTTGTACTGGTTGCCGACATCTGGGCCATTGTCAACATCTTCCAGAGCTCCGCCTCTACAGAGCGCAAGGTGCTGTGGACGGTCCTGGTGATCCTCCTGCCGCTGTTGGGCTTCATCATCTGGCTCATTGCCGGCCCGCGTACCGGCCGGGCGTGATTCGTTGCCGAACCCTCAACGCGACAGGATCACGCGATAGCTGTCCGTGGTCGTGCCATCATGCGCGGTCACTGTGATCAATACCACGTCTCGCTTTCCCTTGAATGAGACGTCAACGGGGGTACCCTGCTGCACGGTCTCATCGTTGATGGTCAACGATTGCACCCGGGATGACGCAGGCTTCGCCGAAATCGTGATGGGCCCGGAGCCCTTCACAGTTGCCTTGTAATCATGTGTGGTCGAGGTGAAGCGGGTCGCGAGGGTGGCCCCTTGCAGGTCTATGAGCGTCAGGCTGGCAATTTGATCGGGGGGCGCGGGCAGGAATGTCTGCGCGTTGACATTGATGCCAAACCAGTTGGGATCGGTGCGGCGATCACCCACCACAATCTGTTTCAGGCCGTGCGGACGGTAGGACGGAACGAGCGCATCGTTGCCCTCGTCCATTGCGCGCTGAAGTGCGGTTTCGAGGTTGTCGAGATACGCGGTGCCCACCAGCGGCCGGTCGTTGTGCCCCGTCATGATCAACCTGACGCGATTATCCAACTGCTGGCGCCCGGTCCGGACCGCGGCGAAGTATTGGTCGAGTGGATACGTCAACCACTGCATCCACAACACGTCCGGCGGCAGGTACGAGTTGTTGCCAACCGTGTCACCGGTAAACAGATATCCGTTGACGGGGTCGAGGATGACTATCGAGCCGGGGGTATGACCCCGCATGGTGACGATCTCCAGCGCCCTGTCGCCGAGATCCACTTTCGATCCGTCGGTCACGGGTTTCAGGTGTGAGGCAATCTGCTCGCGTGTGGCGCCATGTTTTTGCAGGAAGTCTGCAGTGGCGTCGCGATCGTCCGCGCCAATGTACTCAGTCGATTCCGCGATGAATTGATCCGCCTGGCCGATGTGATCCCCGTGGCTGTGCGTGAAAATGACAACCAGCGGCAGACCACCGGTGAACTGAGAGATGTAGTTACGCAGCTCGCCACGCCCCATTCCGCTGTCAACCAGGGCGTACCGCTTCGTACCGCGAATCAGGAACATCTTGTCGTTGTCTGAGTCGCGGATCATGCGCACGCCGGGCGCAACTTCCTCGGAAATATATGCGGTGCGGTCGCGCCGCTCTACCTTGTAGGAAAAAGTGACGGGATCGCTCGCAGCCATTCCCGCCTTCATCGCAACAGCGCGCAATGTGTAGCCGGTTTGCAGTCCCTTGTTGCCGTCATATACACCGGCGATGAACAGCACTTCACGCTGGTCGTAGACGGGGGAGCTTGCTGTCGGCTCGCTGCCGTCCCAGGTGTAGTGAATTTCCGTGCCTGGAACTTCGTCCCCCAGCGACAATGAGGTCGTATTGGAGTAGGTGCCGGGGGCCGGGAAGATTGTGGGAGGTGGGAGCTTTGCTCCGTCCGTCGCGGTTGTGGGCGCTGCGGTTGCCATGGGTGCCGTCGTCGCGGCCACGAGCACCAGCAAACTCAGCAGGCTCGAAAAGTTCACCATAGTCGCTCTGCCGCCGATGTATTTTTGTCAGCTTATATGATTATTGGACAAAAAGGGCCGGGTGCACGCGAGAGTCATTGCTGGTGCCGAAAGTCGATGGCAAATCGAAAGCAGGCGCTTTGCGGATGGCCATCCAGTGTCGGTGGAACGTAGCGGCCGGAGTCCACGCGCGCCATTTTCACAGCTCCTGAATCAACTCGTGAGTCGCCGGACGATTCAGCGATCACCGGATCGCGAGTGAGGGTGCCCTTCTCGTCTGTGCAGACACAGACTACAGACCGACCACTTGGTGGTACGGCGTGCGCTTCGGGCGCCGCTGACGGCACCACTTCACAACGCTCGAGTGACGTGGGACCAGGCAGGACCCGGCCGTCCGGGGCGCGAGGTGGGGAGTCCCATGGACGCGCGAGTGTGGCGTCGGATGGCGCTCGGTTGGCGGGTGGGACAACAGTGCCCGTGGCCGGAGCACTTGCCCCGGTTCCGCCCCTCGCGGCCGACGTGGACCCAACACCACGCCCCGCCTGTGCAGCGGCACGCTTCTCCACCATGTAATGTTGGACGTGCCCCAACGCCGCTCGCGAGGCGCTCACATCCGCCTGCCCCGCCGGCGACCGGTAATACGCCAAAATCGCATCCAGGTCAGCCTCGGTAACATTCTCCGAATAAAACCGGCCCCACGCACGCGCGGCGTCCTCCTGATCAAACTTGCCATCAACCTCGTGCAACATCTGCCGCGCACCGGTCAACTGCAGCAGCTCGGCGACCTTCGCCGCTTTGGAGGCAGCATCCGCCCAAGCCACGGATATCGCCGTTACACTCAGCACACACAGGATCAATGCTCTGATTTTCATGGATTCAACCGGTCTGATGAGCTCTTGGACCGGGAATATTAGCAGCTAGTGGTTGGGTGAGATCCACGTAATGCAACAGCCGCCAGCGTCCTTGCTGGCGGATTGGTTGCTCAGCGGCTGACTGCTGCGCTTGCGTCGACGTCGGTGTTACCTTTCACTGACGCCGAGGGGCGCGGGGGTGAAGCGGAGTTTGGGGGTTGCTTCGCGTTCCCGCTCGTTGTGTTGGAGGCGCTGGTAGACTTGCCTGGGGACTTGCTTGTGGACTTGCCGGCATCGTTGCTGGGCAACATACCGGTGCCGTTGCTGGGCGACTTGCTGACGCCGTTGTCAGCGGTCTGCTTGCCGGCTACGGCTTCACTTGCGGCGACTGACTTACCGTAGTCGGCAACCGCCAACTGCTTGCTGGCCGCGACTTCGCTGCCAACAACCGCGTTGCCATTGTCGGCGACCGCCGTCGCCTCGCCAGCGCCCTGCGCGCCGAGCCGTGCGCCATGGCCAACTTCACCCGCGGCGGTCTGCTTCGCCTGGCCGACGTTCTGCGCGGCAGCCTCGGTGCCATGACCAGCATCTGACGCAGCGACGCTCTTGGCGTGACCAGCCTCCTGCTTCACGCGTCCCAAGCCATTCGAGTTGGCGCTCAGCGAGCCATTGCCCGTCGCTCCGGCTGCGAAGCCACGATTCATGTCGGCGCCGTGCAGCCCACCGCCGAAGGTGCCCATACCGGAGGCGAAGCCGCCGCCGAGCGCGCCACCAACGCCACCACCCAGGCCACCGGCCAACCCACCTGCCTGGGCGCCTGCGCTGAAAATCAGGCCTGCAGCCGCCACGGCACTTACAATCAGATGATTCGCTTTCATGAGTCTTTCTCCCGGAAGCCGCGGCCCATCCGCGACCTTCTAAGGAGAACTACGACCGGCCAGCGCGAATCCTTCCCGGCGGGGCGAAAATTCTGCGACTTGCCATAATGCGGCCGGGGCGCCCGCGGCCGGCGCCCGTGCCCAGCGCAGACGCACACCGGCACAGCCAACCGACGAGACCAACGGCGCGCGTCCCAACCGCAGCCGACCGACGCACCGATCCGCGCGGCGAATTACTGCCCCTGCCGCCCCGCCAACCGCGACTCCGGCGCCAACCCAACCCCCACCAACCCCACTCCATAGACCGGATCCGGCCCCGCAGCCCCCAAATCAACAGCGCCCCGCGCCAGTTCATCAACAGCCCGCTGCGCGGCTGTTGGATCAGGTGCCGGCAGTCGCGCAGCGAGAAGGCCCGCCACGATCGGCGCGGCGAAGGACGTGCCGCGCACCAACTCGAAAGTCTGCACCGACTTCGCGGCGGACATATCCGCCCCCGGTGCCGCAAACCGAACCTGTGGCCCGCGCCCCGCTTCAAACAACACCCGACGGTGAGCATCAACCGCGGTCACGCCTACAACTCCCGGGTAGGACGCCGGATACAGTGGCGGCGCAGCCGGCCCATCGTTGCCAACAGCAGCGACAATGAGATGGCCCCGAGCGACGATCAAACGGATCACCGTTTCCAGCGTCACATTGGGTGGTCCAACCAAACTCACATTGATAACAGGCACGTGTTCACGAGCGAGCCAGGAAAAAGCGTCGGCGACTGCATCTGCCGCGCCGCCGGTGGGTAACCCGCAATAGACATCGGCGGCGTAGAGCTCCGCCCCCGGTGCCGAGCCGTGAAATTCAACAGATCGGCCGATCATCAACGACGCAACTGCAGTTCCGTGTGCATCAGGCACAGCGCCGGACGAGCAACCATGTTGGTGGATGGCGGCGCCCGCGAACACCGGGTGCGCCGAGTCCACCCCGCCGTCGATCAGCCCGATCCGCGTGGCCGCAGCCGCCTGGCCCGCACCACCCCGCCCACCGTCTCCGGCGGGGTCTCCAGGCTCACCAACACCCCCAGCGGCAACAACCCCACTGCTGGTATAAACATGGTTGAAATCAAACCTGGCAGCAGGCGCCAGCGCCCGCAACCTGTCGAGCGCGCGAAGCGTATCCATACCCGCCGGCACACCCAGCACCACAATCTGGGCATCGAGTCCTTCGAGCACGCGGGTCCTCAAAACCGTAAAGCCGGCGGCCGTAGCCGCGTCGATCGCGGCCTGCTCCGGCGAGACCGCCAGGATCTCCCCGCGGACAATAGCGGCCCCGTTCCGATCAGCCTGGATAACGGCACGATTGCGGCGGATGAGGTCGCGAACAGCGAGCCGGCGTACGTCCCGGAGCATCCGCAGGTCGGTCCTGGCGTCATCCGTCACGGTGGCAGTCAGCGGAACCTGTGGCAGCACAGGAAGGCGCACATTGGGTAATCCGACCTGCGCCTGGGCCACCGGTATCAGTATCATCAACAATATGAATGCCAGCCGTATCATGGAAGCCAATCTAAATCAGCGCACAGCGCGCGGGAAGAAACGTGCATCACGGTTCGTATTGCTGACATAAGTGACATGCCCACAGCCACAGACGATCTGGGTGAGCAAATTGTGCAGCTACTACCCCGACTCCGGCGCTTTGCACGCTCCCTCGCCAACAATGTCCAGGATGCCGACGACCTGGTGCAATTGGCGATTGAACGAGCCTTGTCGCGCTCGGAGCAGCTGCGCCCGGGAGCGCAACTGTCGAGCTGGATGTTCGGAATCCTCCGCAACGCCTGGATCGACGAGGCGCGTGCGAAGGGCCGGCGCACACGGTTGTTCGTCCCGGAGGAACTCGGTGAAAATGTTGCGGATCCCGCTGCCAAGGCCCAAGCAGACGCCCTTTCAGTCCAGGATGCCATGGCGCGCCTGCCCGCTGAGCAACGGGAGGTCATCGGCCTCGTCCTGGTGGAAGGTCTTTCCTACAAGGAGGCGGCGGAGATCGTCGGCGTTCCGGTTGGAACCATCACGAGCCGCCTGGCGCGAGGCCGCGACTCACTTCAGACCTTGCTCGGGGCGCTGGCATGACTTTCTCTAAAGAAGAACTCATGGCGTACGCCGACGGCGAGCTCGATGAAGCAAAGCGACAGCAAATACAGGACGCTATCAACCGCGACCCGGAAATCGCGCAGCGGGTGGCATCTCATCGCGCGTTAAAGGACTCTCTGCGCGCGAGCTTTGATCCAGTGCTCCAGGAGAGCGTGCCGGACCGGCTGATAGCGATCGCCCGGTCCAAGGCGCGTGAGTCCCAACCTGATACCAGGTCCAATGTGGTCGTCCTGCGTGGCCACCGGGCATCCGTCCGATCGCGCCCCAAGTGGATCGCATTGGCGGCCAGCTTCATTCTCGGTGCGCTCGCCTTGCAGCTCGGGATGCGTTTTTTCAGCGCCCCTATCTTCACGGCGCGAGGTCAGATTCTCACCTCGGCAGCGCTACAACAAGCGCTGTCGAACCAATTGGCCAACACCCAATCGACACAGGCATCACTCACAATCGGCGTCAGTTTTCTGTCCAAATCGGGTCAGTATTGCCGCACGTTCCAACTGCAATCCCTCGCAGGACTGGCTTGCAACGACGCGGGTAGCTGGAAGGTGCAGGTGTTGGCTCATACGAGCACGCCCGCTTCAGAATACCGCCAGGCTGGCTCCAACATGCCGCCCGCCATCATGCAGGCAGTAACCGACACCATTGCCGGCGAACCGTTGGATGCCAAGGATGAGGCCAACGCTCGCGCTCAAAAATGGCAACACCCAAAGTAGACGCTTCATTGGCACTCAAGGATGGATGGCGGCTGAAAGCCGTACGGGTTTTACCGCATGAATGGGTGTTCGGCGCATTCCTGGTCATTACCGGTATGCGTCTGCTCGCAGACAGTGTCACCAGGAACTGGGCAATCGTGTTCTTTGCCTGTCTGGCCGCCTGCGTTTTCATGGTGAGCTGGGCAGAACGCAACCCTACTCCAGATCGCTGGCGGATCCGGCTGGCGTTTTATTACGTGGCCATGGGGATCTGCTTTTTCTCCATGGGAACCGCCGTGCCGCTGTTGGGCACTGCGCGTGTCGACTCCATGCTGCTGCAATGGGACCGTGACCTGTTGGGTGAAACACCCGCCGTCGTCTGGGAACCGTGGCTGCGGCCGTGGCTGGAAAACGTGGCCATGGCCGGGTATCTGTTTTTCTTCTACTACCTGCTGGCCGGCCCCGGCTACTATTGTTTCCGGGATGTTGCCGCGTTCCGCAAGTGCATCGTGGGCTTGTTCACGATCTATGGAATCGCATTGCTGAGCTACACGGTCCTACCGGCAGGTGGCCCGCACCTGTTCATGACCTTCCACACAGCCCTGCAAGGACCGCTGCTGCTCAACTCAACAATGGGCCTGGTGAACCGGGGAAGCAACGCAGTTGACGTGTTCCCCAGCGTTCACGTGGCTGCGTCACTGTATTTGCTGATGTTTGACTGGCAACACGGGCGCCGGCGCTTCTGGTGGGCGCTGGGGCCTTGTATTGTGCTCTGGCTGTCCACGCTGTATCTGCGCTTCCACTACTTTGTGGACATCATCGCGGGCGTAGCGGTGGCGCTGGTCGGCTGGTGGACCGCCCAAAAGTTTGCCCGGGCGCAAAAGTCTGCCCAGGCTCAATACAGGGTGAATGCGTAGAGCATATCGCCCGCCGCCACCATCACGTATTGATGTCCATCGAGCATGTACGTTTCCGGTGCATTGGAGACTCCATGCAAACGGGTATTCCACAAGGGCTTGCCGTTCTCGGCATCGAAAGCCACGAGATTCGCGCCCTTGTCCGCGCCGAACAGCAGCTTGCCCGCGGTGGTCAGCAGGCCAGAGCCGATTGCACCCAACAGTCCCTCGCCTGTCTCAAAGGGTCGCTCCCAAACAATCCGTCCCGTCTTGTAGTCAATGGCGCGAATGGAAGTCCCGAGTGACACCTGCCCGCCCCTGGCAGTGCCGCCCATTCCCATGGCGCCGCGCGGATCCGTTTCCGTGAAGTACAGGATGCCGTAGCTTTCGTAACCCCGGAAATAAAACAAGCCGGTCTGTGGGCTGTAGGTCGGCGGCGGCCAGTTGGCCCAACCGTCAATATTCACAATCACACCACCTACATGAGGGTCGCGATCCGGATCACGGATCGGCTGGCCCTTATCGTTGATTCCCTTCGTCCATTTCCCCCACGGGGTGTAACGTTTGGTGAGCAGATGCTCGCCGGTGACGCGATCGAGGACGAAGAAGTGGCCGTTGCGCGCAGCTTGCAACACGAGCTTTCGTGGCCTGCCGTTGAATTCGCCATCCACGAACACCGGCGTCTGAGCCGAATCCCAGTCGTGGGTGTCGTGCGGGGATGTCTGGTAATACCAGACCAACTTGCCGGTATCCACATTGACGGCCACCAGCGAGCACGTGAAGAGGTTGTCACCCTTGCGATTGTTGGACCCATAGGCAGGCGACGGATTGCCCGTTCCAAAAATATACAAGTGGGTCTCTTCGTCATAGGAGCCGCTAACCCATACATTTCCGCCGCCGTGCCGCGACGCTTCGATGTTGGGCCAGGTGTCGGCGCCGGGATCGCGCGGGTTCATGGGAGTTGTGTGGAACTTCCATTGCACCTCACCGGTTTCCGGATCGAGCGAGCGCAGCGAGCCCGGCTCATCCGAGTCGTTGCCTGCCCCCACCAACACGTGGTTACCAATGACTATCGGGGCAGCTTCGGAGAAATACTGCTCCGGGAAGCTCTCGATCTCCTTGTGCCAACGCTCCTTGCCGGTACGGGCATCCAGTGAGACGAGATAGTCGTCGGCCGTTTCGAAGAACAGGTAGTCCTTGTACATACCCATCCCTTTGTTCGCGGTATGGGTGCCCCCTTTGGTCTTCCAGAAGTAGTGCCAGAGGACCGTGCCCGTGCCCGCATCGACGGCCCAGGCGTTGTCAGGTGCGGTCGCGTACAACACGCCATTCACCTGCAACACGGCGCCCCGAACGCTGATGGGAGCGTCCGATGAGAATAGTCCGCCGGTGACCACAGCCTCCGTGGCTTCTCCACCCACGATCTGCGGTGGCCCGGGAGGCGCCAGGAGTCCACCGCCCTGGTCCATTCCGCCCTTCAAGCGCGCAGTCCAGGCGAGCGTGAGATGTTTGACGTTGGATTGGTCGATTTGAGTGAGCGAGCTGTAACGCCGCCCACTGTAGTCTCCCGAATACGTAGGCCACGAATCCCCGAGCGGCGGGAGTGTTGGATTGGTCGTCTCGGCGACGGTCAATACCGGAATCGCGCACAGGCCTGCCAGCAGCAGCTTCTTCGCAGCATTCATTTCAGTGTTTCCAGGTAGGCCGTGACATTGCGAAGATCCCGATCCTCCCAAATGCGGACCCGGTCGAGGTGGGCTTGCAGGGGATTCACGATTTCAACCTTGGGCGCCTCGCCCTCGCGTCGGATGGAGCGCCGATTGCCCTCGGCATCGGTCAGAACGACAATGAAATCGTCGACGTTCACGAGCCTGCCGTTGACTGTCTCACCTGTTGGAAACGTGACCGTCACTGTTCGCGGTGGCGCAGTCGGAGACGGGATGCCGAGCATGCCGCTACCGCCGCCGGTGAAAATCAAGTCCTGCAGCGTCTTGGGGTCCATCGCGCCGATGCCGGCGAGATCCTTCTTCACTGAGTGGCAACTGGTGCACCCGCCCTGCCCATTAAAGTAGGCCTTGCCCGCCGCGGCATTGCCGACCAGGACCATCCGCGGGGTGAAATTACTGGCGGCACCGACCTTGATGCTATGTATGTAGGCGGCAACGTCGGCAATGTTGTCCATGGGTAGGTTGAACTTCGGCATGCCTTTCTCGACACGCCCATTCAACACAACAGCGGCGATGATCTCGCCCTTCTTGTCGTTCAGGACAATTGGCGAACGCAGCAGATTGGGACCGCCCTCGCCCCCGCGCCCATCCGAGCCGTGGCAGAAGGCGCAGTTGACGCTGAACACCTGCTTGCCGCGCGCGATGGCTGAGGGATCATCCGCCGGCCGGTCGAAGTCGTGACTTTCGAAGGGATTGCGCTTTGCAGCGCCCGCCGGGGGCTCATCGGCCGCCAGGGAACCGGATGTCAGTGCCATGGCCAGCACCGTCAATGCCGCCAGCAGCACATTGCGCTCGAGATTTGCCATAAATGAATCCGCCCGCCACGGATGTAAAGCTTTACATGCAGTGCAAACTATACCTTGCTGCCGGGCATAAGCAAAGAGGCGTGCGGGGGGCCTGCGTGCGGCTGCAAGAGCCGCCACTTTTCGGCGGCCAACACAAACACGAGGCAGGCCACGCTACAACACAACGCACCTGCGGTGAAGGGCAACGTCGAGTTGTCGAAAGTCTTGCCGATCGCAGCCCCGATGATCGCGGCACCGGATGTGGTCACAAATCCTTGCAGAGAGGCCGCCGCGCCGGCCACGGCGCCTGCCGGCTCCATGGCCATGGCCCCGAAATTCGACACCATGAGTCCGAAACAGCCCATGGACAGCGACTGAAACACCATGAACGTCCACAGCCGCTCATGGCCTTCGAGCACCACAAACAGGTGCGCCAGTGCCACACCTATGGATACGAGCAACGCCGAATGCGAGATGAAGCGCATGCCGAGCCGCTCAACCAGCCGCGAGTTCACGTAGGAGGCAACGCTCATCGACATCGCGCATAGGGCGAACATGCCGGGCAGCCAACTGAGGTGCCCGAAAGTCGTACCGAAGATCTGCGGTGCCATTGCCACGTAGGACAGTACAGAGCCAAACGTTACGGCAACGCCGAACGTGTAGCCCAGGGAGATCCGGTTTCCGAGAGCGATCCCGGCGGCGGCAACCAGGTGTCGGGGTGAAAGGGATTGGCGTCGCTCGACGGGAAGCGTCTCCGGCAATCGCAGCAGTGCCCACACCAGCGCCAGCGTGGAAAATACGCTGAAGAGCACGAAGATGGCGCGCCAGGGCCAGGCCATGAGAATGAGCTGGCCCATGCTGGGCGCCAGGATCGGAATGACCATGAAAACAATGAAGGTCAACGACATGACGCGGGCCATCGACCGTCCCGAGTACATGTCGCGGATGACCGATCGAACGACCACCGCGCACGCCGCCGCGAGGCCGTTCACCAGGCGCAACACCAACAGCGTCTCGAAACTCCGAGTGAGCGCACAGGCTAAAGCGGCAATACCGTACACGGTCAAACCACTCACCAACACGGGCCGGCGGCCGAATCGATCCGACAGTGAGCCCCAGAACAACTGGCCGATGCCGAGCCCCAGCATGTAGGCGGTGATCACCCACTGCACCCGGTTGTCATCGGCGGTGAGCAACTCGCTGCCGATGGCCGGGAGCGCGGGCAACATGGCGTCGATAGCAATGGCCTGGATGGCCATCAGCACCGCGGTCAATGTGACGAATTCACCAAATCCGATCGAAGCTTTTTGAGAAGTCATTGACCAAAGGCGCGTTGTCGTGCAATCGCTTGCAGCGTACAGTATTTCGCTACCGCAGACTTGCCGGGCGAGCTACGATCCGACGCCTGCCGGCAGGCCACGACTACCAGGCCACAACTAAAGGGGAGCACGTAATGCATTCGAGAAGGATATTCCTGGGGTTGGCAGCGATGAGTGTGCCGGGGTGGAGGGCCCTGGCGTCGACCCCAGTCGTGCATCTGGGCGTCCAAACCTACAGCTTCCGCGAGTGGCTGGGCAAACCCGGCGACATGACCGACAAAATGATCGCGGCGATGCGTCAGCTCGGCATCACCGAGTGCGAAATGTGGGAACCGTCCCTGCGGCCTCCCGATCTGTCGCCACCAGCCTCAGGCGATGCGTATCGGGAAGCGGTCCGCAAGTGGCGGCTGAGCTCCGGCCTCGAGGACATGAAAGCGCATGCGGCCAAGCTGAAAGCTGCGGGAATCCGCGTGTTCGCCTTCAACTATGATCTCAACGACCATTGCACAGATGAGGAAATTACGCGCGGCATAGAGATGACACATGCGCTCGGCGCAAAGGTCATGACCGTGTCCACGACACTGCCGATGGCCAAACGATCGGTTCCCTTCTTCGAGAAGGATGGCCTGATGCTCGCCTTGCACGGACACTCCAATGTGTCAGACCCGAAGCAATTCGCCACGCCTGCCAGCTTCGAAGCGGGACTGGCGATGTCGACTCTGTATCGGGTCAATCTCGACATTGGTCACTTCACCGCCGGCGGCTTCGATGCAGTCGAATTCATCAAGACCCATCACGAGCGGATTACCAACCTCCACATCAAGGATCGCAAGCGCAATGACGGTCCCAACACGCCCTTCGGAGAGGGCGATACGCCGATCACGGCCGTACTGCAGCTTTTGAAGCGCGAACATTATCCGATTCCTGCGTACATTGAATACGAGTACGCCGGTACTGGAACTGTCACCGAAGAAGTCGGGAAGTGTCTCGCTTATGCGCGCGCGGCGCTCGCAGCAACACGCTGATCAATGCTCCCGAACGGCGCCGTGCCGTCAGGAGCAGTCGCTCTCATCCGCACACTGTCACCGAAACGCATGTATTCGGTGACGGGATGGCCGCAATCGAGCAACTCGATTGCGCGCCGCTCAGCGATGCAGCTCGACCCGATCTCGCGATAGGTGTCGTTCGACACGGTGCCGGAACCGATGATCGTTCCGGCACATAACTTCCGGGTGCGGGCGGCGTGTGCCACCAACTCCGGAAAGCTGAAAGCCATCGCCTTGCCGTTGGCAGCTCCAAACTGCTTGCCGTTCCACCAGACATGCAGCGGCAAGGTCACCCGCCCTTCGTTCCACGCCGGCCCCAACTCATCGGGAGTCACCGCAATGGGCGCCACGCTGCAGGCGGGTTTCGCCTGGATCCAGCCAAAGCCGGTCTTCATTTCAATGGGCGCCAGGGTCCGTAACGACCAGTCGTTGATTTGCACAATCAACCTGATGTGATCGGCGGCCTCGGCCGTCGCTACGCCCATGGGCACGTAGTCGGTAATGATGCCGAACTCGCCTTCAAAATCGATTCCATCGGCCTCGGAAGGCAACACGACTTCATCGCTGCCGCTGAGAAACTCATGCGACATTCCCTGATACATCAGGGGGCGATCCGACTGAGGATTCTCGATCTTGAACACTTTGGACATCAGATCGCCATGCGATTGGAATGCGGACCCGTCGAGCCACTGGTAGCAGCGCGGCAGCGGAGCGGCGGCGGTCTTCGGGTCGAACGCAAAGGCCCCGGGTGTCCGACCTGCGTTGAGCTCGTCCGATCGGGCGCGCAGCAGCGGTAACGCTTCTGACCAAACATCCAGCGCTGCCTGCAGGTTGGGAAACAGATCGTCCGCAGCGACGGCCAGGCGAGCATCCCGGCTCACTATCACGAGACTGCCATCCGGTTGATCCGATTTGAGTGTTGCCAGCTTCATGTTCGTACCCCCCGATTATCCGGCACGTCAATTCCCGTCAGAGATGACGGTTCCGCCATCCACAACCAGTGTCTGTCCAGTGATGAATGCAGCGCCGGGGGACGCCAGGAATACCGCAGCGGCCGCAACTTCCCATGGTTGCCCGACTCGACGCAGCGGCGTCAGGCTCAAACGCCGCTCGCGTGCCGTATCGTTTGCCAGGATGTCCTTTGCCCAGCTCGTCGCAATCAACCCCGGTGCAATGGCGTTGGCACGCACGTTGGAAGGCCCCCACTCCACCGCCAGGTTGCGCGCAAGCTGACTCAATGCTGCTTTCGTGAGACCGTAGAGACCAATTGCCTTATTACCCCTGAGGCCCGCAATGCTCGATGTGAAGATCAGCGCGCCGTCGCGACGAGCTGCCATGCCGGGGGCCAGGATCGATGCCAGCAACGCCGCGTGTCGCAGGTTGACATCGAAGGCCACCTGCCACGCCTCGTCACCCGCCTCTCCGAGGGCACCCGTGTGAGGCACGAGGCCTGCGTTGGCAACCAACACATCAACTCGACCCGCGCGCCGGGCGAAATCCGTGAGCGCGTCATGATTGCGGACGTCGCATGCCTCACCCCAGGCCTCAACTCCGGACTCGCGCAACTTTGCCACGAGGCAGTTGCACGGCTCTTGCTCGTGGCCCGTCACAATCAACGACGCGCGGGCGCTTGCAAACGCCTCAGCCATGGCAAGCCCGATTCCGCCGGTAGCCCCGGTCAGCAGAACTCTCTTGCCCTGCAACCCGAAGTAACGATTCAGGCCCTCAACCGAGTCCATCAGTGAACTTGCCGTCAATGAGAATGAAGGCCACCCGACAGTTCTTACCCGAACGATTGGACCAGCCGTGATTGGTACCCCGCTGGATGACGATGTCACCCGCCTTCACCAGGGTCTCCCCCTCATCCACAATCAACACAATCTCGCCCTCGAGAATGATCCCGTAATCCACCGTCTCGGTGCGATGCATGAACGGGTGGCTCGCGGGCCCGCTGCCGTGTCGTGACGCCTCCGCGGCGCCGATCTGTGCGAAGTGCTCCCGGGCTTCATCAGAGCTGATGTTGCGCATCTGCTCGGTCTCCGGCGGAAAGTCGAGCAATCGAATCCGCGTGCCCCGCTTCGGCGGCGCCAGGGTCAGATCCTTCTCCGGCGGCTCTCCTGAGGCCCGATCGATGGGCGCGGGTGTATCCGTGGTGTTCCAGACTTCGTAGAACGTAGGGCCGTCCACGCCGAGCTTTTTGACACGCGGGGGCGGCGCATCCGACTGAATGACGGCCAGACCCCGGGCGTTGTGACCAGTCACGACCCGGCGAAACGGTTTAGCCATTGAACGTCTCCGCAACCCAGTCTGCAATATAGCTTCGACCGAACGACATGTTGTCCACGCTCACGTGCTCGACACCCCCCGTGCGCTCGTCAAACAGTTTGAGCTCGCGCTTCGGGCTGTTGACAAGCTGGTCATAGGTGCGATGCGCGTATTCGACGGAAATCTGTCTGTCCTTCGAACCATGCGTGACCAGGAATGGGACGCGCACGCGATCCAACACGCCATCCAGATTGGCCTTCGAGGAAATCTGCATGAATTCGTCCATGTCGCGGGCGCCCCAGACCCAACGCACGTGCTCCCAGTAATGGGGTACGGGTCGATCTCCCTCACGCGCCAGTCGCCTCTTCTGCACTTCACCCCAGTTGTGATTGGCGCCCCAACACACACCCAGCGCAAAGCGCGGCTCAAACGCAACTGCTCGCGGCGCGTAGTAACCGCCCAGTGATATGCCCACTATTCCGATGCGACGCGGATCGACATCTGCGCGCTTTTCGAGGACATCAACGACCTTCGAAGCCCAACGCTCCGTATCGAACGTCGCAATCAACCCATGGGCGCGCAAGGCCTCACCCGATCCCGGCTGATCGATATGCAATGTCGAGATGCCCCGCTTCAACCATTCGCGCGCCAGGCCCGACCAGTAGAGCATCTCCTTGGAGCTGTCCAGGCCGTTGACATACACCATCACAGGGGCCGGTCGACCCGGCGCGCCCGCGTTGACAAACACGCCGGGAATGATTCCGCCCGGGTAGGGAATCTCGATACGCTCGTAGTTTTCGCGACCCAGTCGCATGGAATTGCGAAAGGCGTCCTGGCCCTTGCGAAACACGACTTTGCGCGGCTCAAAGCCATGCGCCTGCATGCGCTCAGCGGTCTGGTAGTACAGGGAGGCGCGGTTGAGCTTGATTGCGGCAGACAGTTCGCGGCCCCTGGCCTCATCCTCGGCGGCGAGCGCCACGAGCTTGTCGGCCATCGCCACCCAACTGGCAAAGAACTCGGCAGTGCCTGCGTCCTCGCCACGGGCCGCGGCATCCCGCAGCGGCCGGCACATCTCATCGATCTCGCCGATCTGCGCGCCCGATTCGATCGCTATGCTGACGGACAGGTTCCACACATAGTTGTTCGGGAAGTATTCAAACATTGCGCTTCCTGAAGGGCTCGAGGGACTTTCCCTGAGGATCGAACGTCATATCCCAGTTGTCGTTATCCGTACGGAAGAACGGGGGCACGCTGTGAGCCCACAGCAATGAGCCGAACTTCCAATCCCAGGCACGCGGCACCCAGTTGTCATCGAGGTAGTCCGTGTCGGCGTGATATTCCGCCTCGCCGCCGTTCGGATTGTCGACGTAGTAATAAATCGCCGAGGAAATGCGGTGACGCGACAGGCCGCCGGAGCTGTTCATGGACTTGTTGACCCAGCCCTTCTCGCTCATCTGGTTGGCACCCAACATGACCTCGTCAATGTCCTCGAGACCGAAGGCCGTGTGCATGTAGCCGTTTTTCTGCGGCGTGATGGGCAGGTCCGCGTTGACCCAGAAGATGCTGTGATGCTCGTTGGTCCCATCGGCACGGGCGAACACGCCGAGCCCCTTGCTGTGATCCGCCAGCCGGAAGCCCAACCGATTGCGGTAGAAATCAAACGACCCGACGTAGTCCTTGGAAAAGAACACGACGTGATTGATGGTCTT
>Ga0307510_10001441_pt1 | contig 26172 bp, 27 predicted proteins | sample 12_EM_MG_FD_207224 | JGI IMG/M metagenome (GOLD analysis project Ga0307510, IMG submission 207224) | Populus trichocarpa ectomycorrhiza microbial communities from riparian zone in the Pacific Northwest, United States - 12_EM | ecosystem: Host-associated > Plants > Roots > Unclassified | place... | reverse complement strand
ATTTGAGAGCCAGCCGGGCTCGGCCGGCTCGTACGGGCCGCTGGTTATTCACTTGCTTCCCTGCCTGTCGAGTGCCTTGAGTACGTCCGAGTCAACGCGCACGTCACTCACATATCTCTCTCCCAGGCTCGACTCCATCTTACCTTAACTTCTATCACTGTCGACCACTGACCCGTCTTTTCAATATACCACCCCCACTCGCGGAATGGACCCTTGGCTTCTATAGTCCCTCTTCAGCTTCAAGTTGGATTCAACGCTAATAACCACTGCGCGCATTCAAATCCTTTACGCAGAGGGCATGGTTTCGCCTCATACCCCGACAAGCAGCAACTCATCGGCACTTTTCGGATCAGATGACACCTCTTTCCTTGAAGCCCTCATGGGTACTGTCCTTCCCGGTGACATCATCCCCCAAGATAGCAACGTAGAAGAAACTGTGCATGACCCATCAACTATGCCATCTGCTCCCAATCAAGTTGAGGCATCGAGTAGCAGCCTAGAACCGCCCCCCTGCGCTCAACCTGTGTCTAACGCTCATTCTAGTGGCGATGATGAGGACATTCATAGTGTCAGGACCTCGTCGAACGTGGAAATGCGTTTGAAACACTCTCCTATCGTGCTCAGTGAAGATGACGAACCATCTCTGCCACAACTCGAGTCTCCTACTCCAGCTCAGTCTAGATATAAGAAGCGCGCATATTCTGTATCGAGTGATGACGAACATCCAGCTCTCGCCTACTCAGAGGCCAGCTCCCCGAACAGAATTAGTGGTTCGTATCTGGATTCCGATACCTATGGAGCGTCGCGATTCGGTGGGTTCGGAGAATACATGCGCAGAAAGCGTGCAAAATTGCAGATACAAAACGCAGAGATAGGAGATATTCCAGGCGCAGGCACCTCCAAAAGCAAGTTGTTCAACGGGCTTTCTATTCACGTAGGCCAGCCTTTTGTCTCATTGTTTGATCTTCTCAAGAGCGCCAGATAAACGGTTGGACAGAGCCTTCTGTTCAGGAATTGCGTAGGATGATTGTTGAGCATGGTGGGGTCTACCATGCATATATCGATAAGAAGACTCTCGTGTGCGTAATGCAGCCCACATGTCGTGTTCACTTCCCTAGAATGACCACTGCGTACAGCACTCATGTTATCACTTGTTCCCTCACACCAGCCAAGGTTCGCGAGTTCAAGCACATGAAAGTTGTAAGGCCTGAGTGGCTTGTGCAGAGCGTCAGAGCCGGTGTCCTCCTTCCGTGGCAGGATTTCATCTTCGTCACTGGTGGCCGTGTTGAAAGCGCGCAGGGCCGTCTGGCACAGATATCCTTAGAGGAATTTAGCAAGCAAGACACGACACAGAGAGCTGGGCGTGTCAAACGGGACCCGCAATCCCCGGAGAAGACACTTCCCATGCCGCCTCCCCTTCCATCTTCTCCTCAAGCAGTATCCTCTGCCATTCCCTCATCCGTACCTCCCATCCCAGAATATGCAGAACATGAATCTAATCCCGCTGCACAACGCGTTATGGCAAATCCTGCTTGGCGCGCCACCCACACCTCTATGGCTCCCGGTTTTATTTCCGGGTACTATGCCCACTCGCGTTTGCATCACCTCTCGACATGGAAGGCGGAGTTACGCACTCTCGTCATGGAGGCGCAAGACCGTGCCGAGAGGGGGGATGTTCACGCCACATACAAATCCACAGAGACTTCCACGGGGCTGAGCATGTGCCATGCGGAACTTGTCATGAAAAACCCGCTAAAGGGAAAGGAGAAAGCAAGCAGCACGATGGAGCAGGTGATCATGCATGTGGACTTTGACGCCTTCTTCGTCAGTGCAGGGTTGGTTGACCGGCCGCACCTGCGTGGGAAGCCGGTGGTTGTTTGTCATTCGCAGCACATGCAGGGCGGCGCGTCGAGCACGAGTGAGATTGCAAGCTCTAGCTATGAAGCCCGGAGATTTGGGATCAAGAACGGAATGAGTCTGCAGCAAGCACGAAAGCTCTGCCCGGATCTGGTGACGATACCGTATGAGTTTGAGAAGTGCGTTTTCCCCAATTTAGTGAGAGCTACTCGTTTGAGGATAGTACATCAGATACAGGAAGCTGTCATTGGAGTTCTACACCATCCTCATGTCTTATGCGGACGACTTGCAGGCTGTGTCGGTCGACGAGGCGCTCATCGACGTCACATCTGCCGTAGCAGAGATGAAGGTCGTACCCACAGGTGGTGATGATGAGAATGATGGTACCTCAACGGACATCGCTAAGGAACTTGCCGAGTCCATGCGTGCGCAGATCAAGGCCACCACGGGGTGCGAAGGTATGTTTCGTGATTTTGATTTATTCGATCGAAATTTCTGACATCGTGTTCAGCGAGCATCGGAATCGCACCCAATATCATGCTCGCACGTCTCGCCACTCGGCGTGCAAAACCAGCTGGCTCGTTTCACCTGCTCCCGGCTGTATTTCCAGATTTGCTCCCAACCCTAGACATTCTGGATCTACACGGCTTTGGTAGGGCCGCGCGTGAGAAGGCTTACGAAAAGTTTGGAACGAGCAACCTGGGAGAACTTGCAGGGCGCAGTAAAGCGGCGTTGTGCGATGCCCTGGGTAGGTCAATGGGTGAAACACTGTACAATGCCATCCGCGGCGTGGACGAACGTAAATTGGAAAGTGATAAACCACGCAAGTCTGTTTCTTGCGACATCAACGTAAGGATCGAACACCTGGGTGATCGACAGGAACTAATCCATATACAGTACGGCATACGGTTCGAGAAGGATGACCAGGTGGAGTCGTTCATCCATCAGATGTCAGAAGAAGTTGCACGCCGCCTGGATGCCATCGACATGAAGGGCCGGTCTCTTACTCTCAAGATCATGAAACGAGATCCATCTGCACCGGTTGAGGCTCCGAAGGTGTGTGGCTACACACATACCATCCATGTTGTTCACGGTTTTCTGTATTGGTCATAGTTCATGGGACATGGACGTTGCGTGACGTACAATAAACACACTGCGCTTGCTGACTCCGATGGACATGCGACAAGTGACCCACGCGTGATCGGAAAAGTCAGCTGGCGTTTACTGCGTGCGCTCAACATTGCCCCACACGAACTCAGGGGAATCTCGATCCAGATCCAGAAGCTTGAAACACGTACACCGTGTGCGCCTACAGCGGGCCAGGCGCGTCTACCGTTCCGACGTGAGCCGAATTCCACAGCTGCGAGTTCCGATATAGGGCCCGCACCAAAAGCCCGAGCGTCTTCAAGTGAACTTGTGACCACACGCCCGGAGCCGAAAGCATCAGGGATGGGAGCAGACCTGCCGTCATTCTCCCAGGTAGACAGGTCCGTGTTCGAAGCGCTGCCGGAGGACATCCGCCAAGAACTCGAGGCAGAGTACGAACGGCGTTCGGCACCTCTCAAATTGGAACATGAGACTGAGCCTCCGCGCCGCGCTGCTTCAGTGAATCCTCCCCGTGCTGCGACCGACAAACCCCGCGACCGCGGCACAAGCGCAAGCGCAAGCAGAGGCGGCCGTAGGGGAATCGGCGCACCGTCCAGGAGCCGCCGGTCTTCCCTCCCCCCGCCGCCAATCCCAGCCGTCCCAGCGGGGGTGCGAGTCAAACCGGGGGAGCTGGTCGAGCTCGGAATAGACGCGGACGTCTTTGCGGCGCTACCGGCGAACATCCAGCGCGAGGAGCTCGCAGCAGCGCGCGGCGCGCGGGTCCGGCCCTCGCAACAGCCCGTGCGACCGACGAGCCCGCTCAAACCGCTGCAACGCCTCGAAGGGCGTTGGGCCCCGCCCAGAGGCCCGCACGAGTACATCCCGCCGCCGCCGCCCCCGCGCGCACGCTTTGCAGAGGCGGAGAGACCCGTGCTGCGGCCTGGGGGCACGGGCCCGGGCGCCGTGGACGGTGTGGACGTGCGGCGGGTGGTGAGCGTGTGGGTGGAGCGGTTTGCACGGTATGCGCCGCACGCGGAGGATGTTGCGCTCGTTGGTGGGTACCTCGTGCGCTGCGTCGAGACTGACGTCGGGGCTGAGCGCGCGGTGGGAGTCATGCGGTGGTGGGGTGCGCTGTTGCGTCGGCGGTGGGGTATCTGGGAACATGCGGACGAGAGGGACGAGGAGCCTGATCCGGGCGAGGATGTCCAGGCTGAGATGGTCGGAATGGCTTGGTGGCGGGCCTATCGCGAGATCGGGGACAAGATGAACGAGGTCGTTCGCAAGCGGTTCGGAGGATCGCTGAAGTTCAAATAACGAAATATGTAAACGGTGGACGGCTATCATTATTCAATACTCCATACACGAACGTGTTGTTGTACTCGTAGCTAAAAGGATCAATCAATTCGACGACGAACGGATTTCTTCACGATTCGGAAGCGGCTTGGTGCCCGTGGCGAGGAAAAACTGGACGTCGCGTCCTTCCTTCTTGGAGGACGCGAAGCACTCGAAAGCGACGTTCTCGAGCCCTGCGCCCTCCAACACCCCGCGCATTTCGTCCTCGGAAAATCCACGCGTGTGCGCGACCATGTACTCGTACTTGGCCATGATAGGCGCCTCACCCTCGTCCGCCTCCACGCGCAAAATGTCGGCGACGGCGAGCGTGCCGCGCGGCTTCAAACACGCGACGAGCTCGCGCGTGACGTCTTTGACCGAGGCAAAGTGGTGGTACGCCATCGAGCACTAGACACGCGAAACAGTGATGAGTTAGTCGCAATCGGGGGAAAAGAAAAAGAATCGCACGTACCACGGCAAGGTCGAAGCGCTGCTGGTGCAGCTCGGCGAGTGAGCCGACGGCGCGCATCTCGTGCGGCTCGAGGCCCTGCGTGTTCGCACGCTCGTTGTACACTTCGACCATACGCGGGCTGATATCGACGCCTACGAGCTGTGCGACGTACGGCGCGAGGACGCGCGACACCTGGCCTATGATATTAAGTGCGTTCCGAACGTTCGTCAGCAGAGTGTTCAGGGAGGGGCGCTGCGAAATGTAGTTGTCTGACCTGAGCCGCAAGCGTAGTCTAGGACCGAGGTGGCGTCCTCGTCGAGGACGAGCACGCGACGCAGCGCACGGGAGAGCCGGTCCGCAAATTCGGCCGCGTCCGGGTGGCGCTTGTCAAAGTCGTGGCCGAGGGCATCGAAATGGGCTACATTGGCCGCTTCGAGCAGCACGCTGTTCTTGGCCGTGGCCGGAGGCACGTCAGGGGAAACTGAAGGTGATGGTGATGATGATGATGAAGCGTCGAGGTGGTGATGATGGTGATGAGGATGGAGGTGACAGTGATGATGATGGGACGACCCTGGCGGCGCTGCTGCCGCCTCTATTGCTATTGTTGCGTTTTGCGTTTGCGGCTGTTGCTGCGGTCCCGATGTGGGTGGCAGTGTTGGTGGTGTCTGGGGTACCGGGTCTAGCTTGGTCTGTGGCTGCGACTGTGGCTCCGCTAGGCTGGCCATGGCCATCGGTGTACAAAGAGGTGTAATCGGTGGAACGTGGAAGGTTCGATTGAAGGAAAGGGTTGGATGTGTGGTGCGCAACGAGTTAACAGTTAACAGTTAGGGGCGTTGGAGTAGGACACGCCGCAACGTCCAATAGAACAGTCCCTCGTTCCCTCGGCCTCGCCCCAACGGCCTTTTAACTGGTGGTGTTGGTGGAGCGATAACCCAAGTAGTTGTAGGGTTGTATGGATGTTTGCACCCTCTTGCGGTGTATTGCGTAGTGATGATGAGTCATGGATGGATGGATGGGGCGCCCTGACGGTGATACGGTCGAGGTCGAGGGAATGGCTTGGAGGACTTAGGGGAAAACGCGGAGATAAGTGGTCATGGTCATGTCCACTGCCATTGTATTGTCGGAGATATGAGAATGGGAACTGAATGGGAAAGGGCGTACGGGATGAAGCTTGCGCACACACTGCACATTAATTGACACATCCTCTCTTCACGTGCGCACCCATCACTTTTCTAGAACCGAACACAAATAAAAAAAAGCGGTACGGTTACAATAGATTAAAAAGAGAAGAATAAAAAAAACGTTGCAAACAAAAAAGAAAAAATAATCTTATTGCCGGTACGTACAGGGTACGTGAGTGTGTTGCAAGCAAGCCAACGAGGAAAGACACCGCGCTCTCCTCACTTTAAGAATCGCTGCGTCCAAGTCGGATCAATGTTTCTCGTTTTGCGGCCACGGCCCACGGCCACGCGGCAGGAGCGGGCGAGAACAGCCTATCCCCCATCCTGTGGGGGATAGACCAGGAACGTAAACTGAATTTCTTTCTCCTTGCCCAACTCTGACGGCGTTAGGGACCCCGTATAAGAGAAATGGGAAGATGCCATTTGTGTTTGATCCAGGTTTGTAGTTGAGGCGCCATCTTTGATATTGATTTCCGTTTATTCGCACGAGTAGACCCTTCTGGATGGCACCATCCTTGTGCCAAAATCGTGTGATTTGATTGTTGTTGTAATTTGACCCAATCGGGTCACCGATCCGTTCTCGTTGTCACGGCATGCCAAAGCCACGTTGACAGACAAGATCGGATCCCCTCTTCCCAAACACACCCCACAACTTCTTCGCACAGTTCCTCGCCCCAACAACGGCGATTATCGTTGCCCGTTAAATTGAAGAACGATGTCATTTCTTATGGTTTCGAGACATAATTCTAACAAGTGCTAGAAGTGTATGGGTACATTGGTATGTGATTTGACGATGCAACAAGACTGGCTCCCCGAGAATAAACAAATTAACTGTTAAGTCCCACGATGCTCAAAATGACGGTTAGTGGTTCGATGGTGATGTGCAATGCCAAGGGTTGTAAGGGGAACAGGGGGAGGGTGGGTGTGGGGTGGGGTAGATGCAGTCAGAGAGCCCTTGATGCGTCGAAAGCGAGCGTCAGTGATTATTACATACATACATACGAAGCCAGACCCGTCGAATGGCAGCAAGACTGTGCAGGCAGGCAAATAAGTAGAAAAGAGATGGACAGATAAAAGCAGCGCAGAGATCCAAAGTTAAAGAGGAAAAAAGGAGGGACGATGAAAGACGACAGAAATGCACCAGAAGATTTAACTCCAGGAGGATTACCAGACAGCCCGCGTCGCGAACGCAAATTGCCCGTGCGCGGTCTTTGGTTTTTGAGAGGCGACAGCCAACGAAGTAGGGGCAGTTGAGGCCACCGCCTTTGCAGGCTTCACAAGTGAGGAGACAGATCCGTGGCCGTGAGGGATGACCGGAGCCCCTACGGGACTCGAGTCCGCCGAAACCACCTTAACGTTAATGAATCCTGGCCCATGCGCATCGGGAGGCGTCTGCGGCGATACCGAAGATGCGGGAGAGGTTGAGGCCGAGTGTGAGGCCTCTGGGGTATCGGGGGGCGAGGTGGGGTATGCAGGTATGGACGGACTCGGGATGACCGGAGCATCCTTGGGCATCGGAACGCGGGGGGCGAGCAAAGGGATTGCTGAACCGGAACTAGAGTTCGCATTACTCGAACTCTGGTGTGTGAACGGCGCCGGCGCCGGTTGAGGGAGGACCATGGGGGGATAAGGTCCGGGTCCGGCAAAATCTTGCTGAACGCGATGTTGAAAATCGCGCAGCGTCAAGGGATCGACGTTGAGCTGCCACTCCAAGTAGGAGCACATCTCTCGTTCCATCTGGTTGATCTCCCGGAGAGCAAACATGCCTTGGCCGACGATACACCACGACTTGTTGGAATACGTGTCGTCGCAGATGATCTTCGAGGAGAGCATGAATGCGGAAATAAATAAGCGGTGCCCCGAGGAACCCTTGGCCGCGGGAAACCGTGCCTTCAAACGCTGGAGGAGATAAAGTGCGGCGAATGTCACCGATTGGTGGAGCCGCGTCCGATGAAGGGCGTAGGCAATGAAATGGTCCAACCGGGGAGTAGGGGTGGTCGAAGGCGGTGCCGGGGGAGGGGGGACGTCCGGGCACGCAAAAAGGTGGGATACGAAACGAGCACACAGCTTGGCTGTTAGCTCGTGTCCATGATACGGGTCGCTTCCACTCGCACCCTACAGGACAAGAGCGTGAGAATGTTTCAGGTTAAAGTTCGAACGGCGCCTTACCGAAGTGGGTCCATGGGCTGTGGTCGTCGCGGAAGGCCTGGAATTTTTCTGGGCCTTTCGGAAGGGGGAAGGGTGTCTTGGGACGAGACCAGATACAGCGGCCATTGAATGTGGGTAGGAGGGAAGGGAACCGATATCGATGGAAGGAAAAAGTTGGGGGGAGAGGCTATAGAAGGGAGGAGGGGGAGGCGTGAGTGAATTGTGGTTAAGGGGTCAAGGCGATACTTATAGGGAAGAAAGGGTGAGAGGGGGAGCGAAGGGGTTGTAAAGGGCACGAGGCACTGAGACCCTCTCACGGGGAAGTCATTTTGTTTTTCTGACATTGACAGGCGGCAGCAAACCCGGTCAAACCCGTTTTCGATGCGCCTCGTGTTGTCCACTCTCTATCGCCTCGAGGCTTCCTGCCGCCATGCTCCCCCGCATCAAAGACCATCATTGACACCTCACAGGTACTCCCTTTGAGGGCCAACACACATCGTCCTTGCTCCCCTCGAATCAGAAAAAAAAATAGACAAATCGGGGCCGCAATCACCGGGCGCTACCGGCGGCCAGCTGGCCGATAATAGAAGTGACGAACCGATCACTCACCTCTCGTAAAAGTCAACGAACACCTGGCAATGAGGCGAAAGACGAAGGATGATGGTTTGTTGGTTTGCGCTGGAGAGCGGAGAGGGACGAGAGTGGAATGGAGACTGAGGGATCAGGGTCGGAGGGGACTGTGGGAGGTAGGAGTTAGTTATATATCAACGCTGAGCACAGTCAGGTCGGTCATCATTTTCGAAAAATTTTCGGTGCAAGACCCTGTTGGTCTCGTCTCCGTTTCCAGTTCAAGCTCAAGTTCCGCTCTCTCGGACCCTCACTCCATTCACAGATCTACAGATCCCCAAAAATCAATCGGACCCTGCCAGCCACACATTCCAGCCTCATTTAGCCGTCCCCACCCCTTTTTTTTCTTCTATTCCGGCCCGGCATACCCCACTCCGACCCACCGTACCGCCCATTCGCGACCCATCGGCTGGGCGATGCTCTGACCGCTGATTGACAATGCACTGTCCTGCGTCATCCAGCCTTTTGACACTCTCCGAGGTATTGTCGGCCGGGCCCACTCGTCACTGTCCTGATGAAAGATGTCACGAGACGCCACATTCAACAATGCGAAAAACGTTTTCACACCATTCTCAGCCTAGATCAGCCAGCGGTTACAGCGGGCGGACGCAGTTACACCTACACCGTGTATCATGACTGTAGTCGTCACTTACCTACGTATGTCACCACTACTACAGTCCAGTACAACCGCAAACACTGTACCTAATACGTGTGATCTGCAATGCCATCATCAAATTTTATCACTCTACATTGCCTGCAGGCAGTCGTCGGCCGACATTTCCCCTGCCTTTTTGCGCATGCGTAGCGCCGCATTCCGTAACTAAAATAGGGTGGTGCCGCCATAGTCGGGAACTGACAGCCACACAAGCAGACTTCCTAATATTCACCCGTGCTTCATTGTACAATGCACCTTCCCCCTGTGGGAACGTGTTTGCCTCGTGTTGCCCATTTGAATCATTAGAGCTTTGATCCCTTGTCCGACAAGTATTGACTTCCCTTGCACCCCTTTTGAGCCACCCCGACAAGTCCGCCTTTCGGCGTGTGCCAAGCCGCTCGACCGCTGGGCTGTGCACGTTTGTATTGGGTCTCAGACACATCACCTCCGTGACGCCGCCCAAATATCCAGATGTGCTTTTATTTCCATGCGCCATCATGATCTATTATCATGCGTGGCTCACAATGTTGTGCTGAAACCCGACGTTGTGACCCCCATGAACACTGGGCCGTCCATAAATACTTTTGTGAATGTGTGACGTGATGATAACGAGGGGTCACTTCCTGACGCCAACAATCCAATCAATGATCAGTTGCAAGAACAGAGAAATTGGTGGCAAGGCGATGTCCACCGTCATACCCTGCCACTGACACAATTCTACTCCTATGTCTGAACTAAAACAATGACGGTGATCGTCACATACAGTACAATATTGATGTCATAGCCTCTGCCCCTTCCATCCGGCATCTATCGAATCCGTAAGGAGAAAATCATACCATAACACAGCCAGCGGCGCAGTTGCGAAGTGCCAGAGCGCGTGCGCGTCTAGCACACGGCCCCATGGCGGAAAATCGAATAGTTCGAGTGCCGTCGCCGCAGTCGTCAATGCAACCGTCAGGGCCGCCATGCCAGCATGTGCCGGACGGTAGCTGCGGGGCATTCCCGAATATCGGGGGAACGGGGAGCTGCTGCCAGGTAAGGCGAACAAGAGCCACAGTGCGTGATGCACGAGCCCGAGCGCGACATTGAAAATGACGTTGTACGTATAGTCGAAGCGCCGGGCCAAGCCGAGATACGCGACATGCCCGCCATACACGACGACTACCAACGAGCGCCACGCATGGAAGATCGCGGTGCGCCCTGGGCGACCCGGAAAGGCGGGCGTGCCTGGATACAAATGGAACAGGCGTACAACGGTCATGTAGAGCCCGTACAGGATCACGAGCCCTGCCGAAAAGTAATCCAACTTCTCTGTTAGTGGCGTGTCTGTAGTATGCGCGAGGCGCCCAAGGAGGGGGGGGGAGGGCGCACATCAGTCACTTGAAAACACGTTTCCTGTACATCAGAAGAAGAGGTAGAAAGGCTAAATGAAAGCCCCTGCTCCGCCCGTGAAAGAGGGGTAATAGGGTGGCAGGATGTGTGGGGAACATAGGGAGACAAAGGGGGGGGGGAAAGAAAGGCACAGAGCAGACGCACCACGGGTGTGAAACACGGCAGACCATACCCACGCGTTGATGCTCACGTAGGACCAAGTGAGATAGAACGGCCGCATCGGGTGCGCGGGATGCACGCCACGGCGCAACCAGTCCGCACCGAGTACGTGCATGAGCAGGTTGGCGAAGGAGAACGCGACCGAGGCGGGCTCCTGCATGCCCGCGAGACGCCAGAACGGCCACTTGCCGTAGAACTGTTCCACCCGCACGCCGCTCTCCGTCGCCAGGTCCGTCACCGCGTGCATGCACGCGTACTTGCACTCGTCCGTGCACGTCCACCGCGTGAGTCGCAGCGCGAGCGGGGGCGCGTTCGGGTGCCCGCCGTTGGCCGTGCAGTTATTTCGCGTGCATTTTCCGAGGCACCGCTGGAACCCGTCCGAGCGGTCGCCGGACGAGGCGAGAGCGAATGGGCTGTGGCCGGGATCGGTAGCGACGATGGCGAGGATGACGAGGCAGAGCGGGAGAATGTAAAACCGCATGGCTGTTGTTGCTTGGCGTCGAACTTTTTTTTCTGACTTTGACTTTGTCCGCGTGACTTGTTCCGTACACCGTCGTCAGGTATGGATATGGATGTGCGTACGTGAGTCGGAGTCGTTGGTTCCGGGCCACGGTTGGTTCCGGATTGTGTGGCACGCGGGTCAAGTCAGAGTGCTTGCGCGAATCGCGGACCAGCTGCACAGCCATGGCGTGGGGGGCAGTTGGGGCCGAGTGCGGGGTGGCGCTGACTAATCACCGTGTTTCAGCCCCTCCGCCCTGTCGGCTCGGGTTTTGTTTTGCACAGTCAGCCGTAAAGTGGTGTCGGTCGGTGTATAGATAACCCTCGTTCCTCGTTCGCCACTCGGTCTCTTCATCATTCGAGTCTGCCTTCCCGAAACGGTCGATCCAACCCCAGCACCCCGAGTAGGTTCCGAGTAAGACAAAACTTACTTCCCGGCCACATCGACGATTGCATTTGATCCGGCAGTTACATCACGTCCATTCTCGCGCGACTCACGCTTGCTTCGACTTCGACACAACACAGGTTTTTTTTTTTTTGCTGCGGGCTCAAAATTTCACGCTGGCATGCGTAAATATGAAACGTACACTTTTTCTGCTTCAAAATTTTTTGGAGACAGGGGTACTGAGGGTGTCGCACAACCCCTGACGGAACGAGTCAATGTGAGTATTCACAGACAGACTAAAAGGCGATGGTCAAGGCCCAAGACTATCATCTGACCGAGAGTTTTCAATCCAAGCCCCATTCTCGTCCGATAGTATCATATTACTTTCCCAAAGGTGTCGGCGAACACCACTATGGGGTAACGTCATTCAGTCATCCGTGTTCCGTGCACGTATCCACCTGTATGCTGTGCTTAGGAACGACACCCGATGAAACCGCACAGACTCTCTCTGACCAATGCATTGGTCATGGGGTATGGCCTTGACAAGCAGATTCACCACATCTACAATCCACGACTGGCGACCCGTGAGGAGCTCGAGGTTTACCACGATCCTCAATACATAGATTTTCTCTCCAAGCAAGTATGTGGCGTCTACACAGGTCTCTGTGGCTAATCGATTTGTACAGGGTGACACCTGGGAATCAGGATGAAATGAAACATCTCATCGACACGTTCAATTGTGTCGAGGATTGTCCCATATTCGCAGACATGTTCGAGTTCTGCAAGATGTACACAGGTGCCTCTCTCGCCGGTGCCCGAAAGCTATCCGCTGGCACGACAGACACGGCGATTAATTGGTCCGGCGGCCTCCATCATGCCAAGCGTGGTGAGGCGAACGGATTTTGTTACACTAACGACGCTGTACTGGCTATCCTAGAGATGCTCAAGTAGGTGGAGTCGTGATGGACTGTGCCAACCGCAAGGCTATATATCTCTCATCACAGGTATCATCCCCGCGTGCTATACATCGACATCGATATTCACCACGGAGATGGGGTCGAGCTCGCGTTCTACCACTCGAATCGCGTCATGACCGTCTCTTTTCACAAGTATACTGGCGACTTTTTCCCGGGCACAGGCAAGCTGGACGATAATGGCGCGGGGCTAGGCAAGTACTTTTGTCTCAACGTACCCCTGCAGGACGGCATCGACGACGATATGTACCTCACCGTTTTCAAAACGGTCGTCGGTGACACCGTCACACACTTTCAACCCACGAGCATTTTGCTGCAATGTGGCGCCGACTCGTTGGGTCTCGACAGGCTCGGCGCGTTCAACCTGTCCATTGCAGCCCACGGCGAGTGCGTCAACTATGTTCGAACATTCGGTGTGCCGCTACTTGTCGTTGGTGGTGGCGGATACACCGTCAAAAATGTATCGCGCTGCTGGGCATACGAGACTGCCGTCCTCGTTGGCGCCGACATACCCGACACCCTCCCTGCGACGATTTACGACGCGTACTTTGCAGATTCAGGCTGGAAGTTGCATCCCCCACTCACAGGCAAGGTCGACAACCTCAACTCCCCCGCAGGCCTGCAGCGCATCACCGTGAGCATCCGCGAGAAGCTGCGCTACCTTGGCGGTGCGCCGAGCGTGGCGATGCGTGAGATTCCGCCCGGACTCGAAGAATGGCTCGCGGCCGAGGACGCTGCCGCCGAGGTGGAGCAGGAAGTGGAGGCCGATGCAAGCACGAGTGCGCGCCCGACGCGTAGGCGGGCCGCGCAGAATGAGTTTTACGCGGGAGACGACGACGTGGATGCCGATGAAGACGGCGACGGCGACGAAACGCCTGCGGCGCGACGCGCACCCGTGCGCCGCTCGCGTGGAAGCGCGAGGCGCGGGACGCGGCGCTCCTCTGCGCGGAGCCGGCCCGCCGCCGCGGGAGGTGCGAAGGAGGACGAGGAGGAACAACCGGAAGAGGCAAGCGCGCAGACTGGAGGAGCGTCTGAGTCCGCACCTGTTTCAACAGCAACAGTGGCGGCGGCGGCGGCGGCGCCTCAGTCCCAGCTATCACGCGCGAGCCGCTCACGGCGCGGCAATACCCGGGCTCGTACTCGGCCACGCGCCAAAGAGAAGGGGCAAGAGGATTCTCCTCCGCCGCCTGCCGAGGAGGATCAGCAGTCCGGACAGGTTCCGATGGAACTCGACGTAGAAGCGTAGACGGACCATCGTGCCGTGCCTCGAGAGAGATATGCCTATCTGGCATCTGGCACCGAGCTGTATGTGGAAGCTTTGGACATGAGAGGATAAAAGCGTGTATGGCAAGCTGTGAGTGCCTATTGATCTATCAGTACATCATCAAACCCCGAGTTCGAATACTTGTCTTGCAGCTGTCGTCCTTGTATTGCATCTCTTTGGGGTATAGCATCACAGTGCGCAATGGAACGATTAAAGCCTTGCTCCCCTCACGTGGTCTCTGATCGCAACTATCGGTCGGTTGCGGTCAGTGATAGTGATAGTGATACGGCATGATATTAGCCCCTTTCTGATCGCTTCTTCGATGGGACATCGGACAACGCTCCGTATTAACGCCCCGCCGCTGAGAATACAGTATCCCAGAATGATCCATTCTCCAGAGAAGATTGTGTGCACCCGTTATCTTTGTCAACACACGTTTCACGGCCCTCGAACGTGCACTCATTTAGATCGGAAGCAATCTCCGGATACTGTACAGACCAACATGCAACGCAAGAGCAACCTTCCTTAGGCCGCCGGGAAAACAGGTCTGGCACAACCCTTCACTCTCGACTTGGGTGGCTTTGCACAGCCTAGAGGGGCGAGACCTCGTGCCGATTATAAAGTGAGGCACAGCAACGAGACCGTAACGGAGCATGCTGCACTGCAGAAAACGGACAAGCCAACACGTGGGGGATCTGCTTACTGTACACTCTGTTCAACGTTGAACTCCGCCTCGGGGCGCTCAAACGCTAATATGGCACGCTCTGGCATGGTAGGTCAGCCTTTCAGATTACCGGGTGAACACAGGGCATACACCACGCAGCAGCATACGACTGTGCCGCCCCAAATACGTGCCTCCATCAATGAAGGGCCTTGTCAGATATGATACCGGGGCTAAAACATACATACAGCGCGGTGCCACCCAGATACTAATATGGTATACAGTCGGAAACGGACAGGTTGCCAAGGGGTGAGGCAACGCCACATAACCCAAGGACGTAAATAGCCACGCCAGATACCCCCTCACTCACCGCAGGAGGATAAAAGCAGCGAGCGGCAAGAAATGGCACGCGGGCGCTCATCACGAGTGTTGTTTTTGAATAGGAATAGAATGGAACTCAACTCATTCAATGACATGCGTGTGTGGATGAAGTAACTTATGTCAAGCCAAGCCAGATTCCAGCTAGCACTAGCACGAATATGGTAGGTAGTAATGGAAAGAAGAATTGGGACGCTCGAGTGAAACTCCTAGGGTAGAGTGTTGCTTATAAAGTCAAGCTCCAAAACGTGAGTGATGGGGGATAGAATGCAACACAATACAAATTTATGGGTCCGCCCATATAAAAACAAGTGGTGGGATCGTTAGTAGTCATAATATAAAATTGAAGAGGGAGAACAAAAGACGGAACCATCGAAAACAAAGGTCAGTGTCATCAGCACCCGACAATAACTACTAGACATCGGTATCTTGCCGGAAAGGGGTGCTACCCGCAAAGAGCGGGATCTCGTATCCCGAGTCAGCTCGACGCGGCTGTGGCGCGTAATAACCCAGCGAGCTAGCGGCGTGGCTGCCATCGGCGCCGGCGCCGCCGCCAACGCCACTCCTGGCGTCACCAGCGTTGCGCCATGCCTCATCTGGCACCTCCCTTTGCACCCAGGAGGGTGCCAGTGCCGGTGCCAGTGCTGGTGCTGGTGCCTGGACGGCGGGAGCCGGTGAAGCTGAAGATGCTGTTGATCCAAGGAGACGCGCTGATGATTCGGCACCGGTGGCGTCTACGTGAGTTGCCTCGCGTGACCTGTGCGTGCCAGCTGTAGTCTCGTCCGTGAGCACCGTGAGACGCGACGCGGGTGTCGAGCCCACGCGCGGGTACTCGTCGCCGTCGAGATCGCGATCGCGCGGGGGCTCGTCCGTAGAGTCCCACACGTTCGCGCCGCCGACGCGGTAGTTATCGTCGTCGTCGTAGTCGTCGTCGTCGTCGCGCGCGGGGACCCAGCCGGCGCCGGCGCGGCAGCCGCTCTTGAACATGTTGCTGAGTTTCTCGCTGAGAGAGCCCGGGAGGCCGATGGGGAGCGGGTGCGCGCGCACGCCTCGGCGCCGGATGGAGTATTTGCGGCGTGAGGCGCGGTCGGCGGGTGAGGGTTCGCCGTAGCGCAGGAGGAAATAGATGCCGGCACTTGAGGCGATGACGATGACCGCGAGGAGTGTTACGAGCACGAGGAAGGCTCAAGGAAGCCAAAAAAAAAGGACACCAAAAAAAAAACGGGGGGAAGAAGGGCATGTTGGTACGATTGTGGTTGTTCGGGAGTTTCACAAGTTGGGTGTTTGAGGGATTTTGCTTACCTGCCTCTGATCCGCCGATCTTTGGTGCATGAGACACATGCTCGGTTGGTGTTGGCGTCTGGATCCGTAGTTTAAAGGCAATGTTATGCTGTGCTTGGGATGACGCAGGTAGAGAGAAATGGGGTGCTTGCCGAAAGTGAAGCGGTATTACTGCTGCTACTGCTTTCGCTTGCTTGCCGGCGCAGTACCGGAAAGGGTGGCATACCGAGGGCACGCAAAAAAAAGAGACAGGAGTATAAAAAAAAAGCTGTGTGTGGCAAGACGTTTCGTGTTTATTTTCTCCCGAGGTCCGAGGTAAGGTGCAAAAGGTACGGTACTGAATTATAGTTACAGGTTTTGCAAGGATGTGAGGTGGAGGGCTGACGCGGTGACGACGCAAGTGGCGGAAGGAGGGTGCGGAGCAAAGATCCGTGCTCCACCAGGAGACATGCACAGCATAGTCCATTGCCAAGGTGGCAACGGCTCGGACGGTCCGTCAAGATTATCATCCGCTTGTGAAGAGGGCCGTCATTAAATTTATGGATGGGTCCCAGATGGACAGTCCCCATCGTAGCAGAGAGGGGCCTCGCGGCCGTTCGTGACCAGAGGGTTCATCTGGAATGTTCCAAAGGGCTCATCATTCAGTGTAAGACCGCACTATAAGAGCTCGGCTCTCATCGATTCGAAGAGGTTATCGGATAGGTAGGGCATAGAATTCTGTCGCGAACGAAATTTTGTGTCATATGAGAACATCACATTATCTTGGGCCCTCTTTAATTTTTTCTGTCTGAGAGAATTGAGTTAAGTTACGTGACATGAGGTTGTGAGCTGATTGTGCTTGTTGAGCTGATTGTGCCGTTGGTTTGCTCTTGGTTATCTCCGGCTTTGTTCGAGTCGCGAAAACAAAATTTGGGAGCCGTCCTACGTCAATTTTGTGTTTTGTGGGGCGGGGGTTGTTCCGTTCAGCGCGAGGTTTTTATTAGCCGATCTTCGCCTTGTCCGTGAATTTTCATCCCCCTGCCTAGCATGGATGCCCAGCCATCAGATCCAGAAAAGACCCCAATCCCCGACAAGGATATCGAGGCCGTCGCTGTCCGCACCGTTGCCTTTCCAGAAGATGACCACCCCCGCGACGAGAAGCACCGCCCCAGTGGTGTGGAGATGAAGCGACAATTGACACAGGAAGAGATCCGTCTCGCCGCCGCCGGCTACGAACACCTCACCAAGGCCAAATCCCGCGAGGAAGGCACCAAATTCGGCGACGTCGATATCACCGAGCACTCTCGTCCCATTCACGAAATAGAAGGACTGCTCCAATCGTCTTTTAACTTTGTTGATCCTGCCCAGTCTCGCGGTCTCACGGCCGACGATGCAGAAGCACGTCTTAAGCGTGATGGCCCGAACGCACTCACACCGCCCAAGAAGAAGTCGGCTCTGCAGAAGGTTCGCATGCGTGCGCGCGGGGCTCTACCTACCGGTCTGACATGTTCGATAGTACATCGACTGTCTCAGGTCCATGTTCAACATTATTCTGATCATTTCTGGTCTTCTTGAGTATATCCTCCTCGGCATCGACTTTCATGTGAGCCTTAACGCAGTCCCATAATAATTATTTTTTTCGTTTATTGACATCCCCCCTCTCCTCTCCACAGAATAACATACAGAACACTTATCTCGGTGGCATTCTCATCGGAGTCGCATTGCTCAACGCCTTCATCGAATTTTACCAATTGCAGAAATCCGAGGCGATTCTGGCTTCGTTCCTAGCTATGATTCCGCCATCCTGCCGGGTCCTTCGTGATGGAACGCTCCAAAACATCCCTGCTGCCAACCTCGTTAAGGGCGACGTCGTGCTTTTGGTAGGCAACTATTCGGTGCTTGTATGCCTGCCATCGTCTGACCTATATTCGGACAGCGCGTCGGGGACAAGACGCCAGCGGATCTTCTTATTTTTTCAGCAAATGATCTCAAAGTTGACAACAGTAGTCTTACTGGCGAGGCTGAACCTCAAGAGCGTGGCCCTGATCACAAGGGATCGGGTCTACGGCCAGTTGAAGCTGAGAACTTGGTACGTCCCGTAGTTCTCTCACTACCCCGCCACTCAGCAGCAGTCATAGGCCTTCAATTCGACTCTGGTTGTGAACGGCGAAGGATGGGGTGGTATGTACCAGAACTTTTTTGTCAGGACATACGCTTAACTGAACGGTTAGTCGTCGTCCGCACTGGCGACCGTACGCTCATCGGTAAGCCGACCTACATCACAACTGTACACCTCTCCAGACGTGTCTTCTACAGGTCAGATCGCGCAGCTCACTGGTGGTGAGACCGGTAACAAGTCACCACTAGCAGTAGAAATGTACGTTTCTCCTACAAAGTTTAGAATGAGGCGAGATGCAGGGAGCTGACCACAAAATGTGGAACTGTAGCGCCCGCTTTGTGACGTTCCTTTCATCCATCGCAATTGTCTTCGCTATCGTTTTCCTCATTGTCGGCGTCACTACCGTTTACAAAGGCAAGGCAACCCAAACATTCACTTTTGCAGTCTCGATTCTTGTGGCATTCGTCCCGGAGGGCTTACCATCTACGGTTACGTTACTGTACGTATATCTCGCCTGTCTCAATTCGCGACATTGAACGTGTTTAGGCTGTCTATCGCCGCAAAGCGCATGGCCGCTCAAAATGTCCTGGTCAAAGATCTGCAAGGAGTAGAAACGTTGGGTGCGTAGCGGTCTTTTCCTGTATAACGTTGTCACTTATGACCATATTTCAGGCTCGGTGGGTTCGATCCCTAAGTCTTAGACCTGGCTCACCTTTTCTCCAGCTGACTTTGCTAGCCACTGACAAGACCGGCACCCTCACGAGGAATCAGATGACGGTGCATATCCAAAGGCTTAACGTTCCAACTGAGACTCACGTGCACACATTAGGTGACGAACCTATGGAACGGCCAGAAAATGTATTCAGCATTCCAGTCGAACAACGACCAGGAAGATACAGAGACGTTCTCGCTTGATGCGCCTGGAATGAGCGAGCTCGTTGCTACTGCTGCCCTCAATTCGCGTATCAAATTTGATCGCACCGACGTCGAGTTCTCGAAACGCGAGGTCATGGGCGATGCAACCGAAACAGGCCTCGCGCGCTTCGTCGGTCGTTCGTTGGCAGACTATGACGGATACTTGCGCGGATTCCCCAAGGTGTTCGAAGTACCCTTCAACTCGATGAACAAATGGGCTCTGGTCATCGTGAACAAACCTCATGATAATGGCCGATTGGTGTCGTACATCAAGGGAGCACCCGAACGCGTTTTGGCAAAGTGCACTTGGTGTATGAAGAACGGAAGGGTCCAACCCATAGACAATGTTTACAAAGAAAGCTACGAAGCAGCCTATAATGTCTGTTTCCTCTCGAAACAGCGACGAATCTGTCACTGATTTCTGGTTTGCAGTACATGGCCTCACGTGGACATCGTGTAATCGGTTGTGCCCAATACCTTCTTCCGGAAGACAGATACCCTGCGGATTTTTCATTCTCGAAGAAGGATCAGAACTACCCCGATTCCGAATACTGTTTCTTGGGTTTGATCTCACTCGAGGACCCACCTAAGCATGGCGTGCGCGAGGCTATCGGTACATTACGCTTGGCTGGCATTAAGGTCATGATGGTTACTGGTATGTTATTTATTCGCAGTGATTCGTTATTCTTGCCTCGTTTATTCGTTGCTCCCATTTTTGTATAGGCGATCACCCTAAGACTGCGGAGGCGATTGCCCGCAAAATCAATCTTATGATCGGCGACACGAAAGACACCCTCAGCGAAAAGACAGGACGAGATGTCCGGGAAATTTACGATGATGAAGTATCGGCCATGGTTATTCACGGTGATGACATCGACTCGCTCGAAGGCTGGCAGTGGGATTTAAGTAGGTCAAGACCGTCGCCTCACGTCGCATGTTGTGCTAATTTTGACGTCACTCAGTCTTCAGTAAGGAAGAGATCGTATTTGCGCGGACGTCACCTCAACACAAGCTCGAAATTGGTAATTTTGTTCATGCATAAGCAGATTTGGAGAGTCTAATGTTTCCTTTAGTCAAGCGTGCCCAAGCTCTTGGACATATTGTTGGAGTGTACGCACTTCCTACTATCTGTTATTGTGCCCTGTTTGATTTTGTGTCCCAGTACTGGTGATGGTGTCAACGACTCGCCAGCTCTGAAGCGCGCGGACCTCGGCATTGCTATGAACATTTCAGGCTCGGACGTGTCCAAGGAAGCTGCCAACATGATCCTTCTCGATGACAACTTCGCCTCAACCGTGAAAGGCGTCCAAGAGGGTCGTCAGATATTCGTAAACTTGAAGCGATCCATCCAGTACACGATCTCCCATACCACACCCGAGGTCGTTCCCCAGCTCCTCTGTACGTCCCTGATGCCTATATAGTTGTAATCTGCTTATCAATCATTGTCATAGACGTGATCATCCCCATTCCTTTGCCACTGTCCGCTATCCTGATTCTTGTAATAGGTGAGATGAGCGAGACCACGAGTTTTCATCGCTGACGAGACCGTTTCAGACCTTGGTTTCGAGCTCTTTGTTGCCGTATGTTCCCTCTTCCTGCCACTTTGCCACTCTGTGCCAACAGCAATTGGAACACTAACTTGATCCGCAGTTGTCGTTTGCGTGGGACAAGCCTGAGACCTTGGACAGCGTTATGCGGATGCCCCCAAGGAAGCCTGGTCAGTATTTCACTATGCTTAGACTATGAGCATGTACTCACATTTAGGGACAGTTAATGAACGCTCAATCATGAACCGTAAACGTCGCTCCCTACGTCGTAGCATGACGCTCGGCCATGATTCCGAATCACAATCGGATACTAAGCCTAGCCGCTTAACAGTCCTCCTGCGAAAGCTGAAGTCCCCTTTCACCCGCCAGTTTTGGGAAGATCGCTTTGAGGCGTCTGACGATGAAACCCTCGTCGACGGCAAGGTCCTTAGCTATGCGTACCTCGAAGTAGGGATAATCGAGACGATAGGATCGTAAGTGTCACTGTTCTGTATTTGTCCGCGCCACCAATACACCACCCTCAGGTTACTAGCATACTTCGTTGTCTTTCACAAGAAGGGCTTTTCACCGAGTGACCTCAAAAGGGCACAAAAGGACGGCAGTAAGTTAAATCCGCTTGGTCTCGCAATCCATTCCACTAACTCAATCTTAGACTACTTCAAGAACGACAGCCCGGTCTTCATCAACTACAAAGGGCAGCCACTCACCGGGCCGCAACAAGTCGAGGCATTTAGGCAAGCCCAGTCCATCGGTACGTGCTGTCGGCGTGGTTGAGCGCTCCCAAATGACATTTCAATGTACAGTATATTTGTCGATATTCTTTATGCAGTGCTTCAACGTAAGCAAAGTTTCTCCTTAGTACCTCCCTTCCTACGTTCTCTCATCATCTTGCGTAGGTATTCGCGGTGAAGGCTAAATACCGTTTCCCTTTCGGGAAAAACATAGTCAGTAACAAGTACAACTTCATCGGGATCATTACGGGTGGGGCACTCGTCATGTTCGTCATCTACACACCGCCATTACATGCTGTCTTCGGCGGCTCGCATAAACTGCTTCCGCTCTACTGGCTCATCCCCATCGCCTTCGGCTTCCTGATTCTGGCTTGGGCCAGCTTCCGCGTTATACTAGCGCGGAGGTCGATGGAGCAGACGCGTGTCAAGGATATTCGCGGTCTCAGTATGTGTAAGTTCATGGTTGTCACACTGTTAAGGGTGGAACATTCGTACTAATCATTATATTTACTCAAAGTCCCTACGTTGCGTACCATGAGTATGCGCTCGCGGCATTGAACGCTACGATCAGTTAGGATAACTAGGAAAAGGAATACAGTAGTTACGGTCATTCACGCCTTTTACGACAACAAATGTTTGGTAGTGCGATAGTCTAAATGATAACTGATTACCATACTTGGTGCGAAGACAAATATTTACGCACTGCATCTTGTCACTTAAGCGCCCAAATTACCCAAAAAGGCCACCACCGGATCTGACGAGCTTTCTTCACGGCTCCCTCCTCAGACAAGTGGGACGTCCTCAATCTGTTCAAAATCCCGTCATGTCTGAAAAATGAACAGCCACAACCCGTGTCTTTCGACTGTCAACGCTCGTTTGGGCCTGACTGTATGACCGTACAAAATCAATCATACTCACGGGCGCGAGCTTCTGCCGCCATGCCGTGATCCTAGTATTGCATGCGCACCACATAAACGCTGCCGCTATCTTTCCGAGTCTGCTGCCTACTGCGGGTCCTATTATCGGCAGCAGTATGGAACAGGAACGCCCCTTACCACGAGTCACACGACCCTTTTACAAAAAGAAACCTGTGCTTGGGCTTGATGATTCGTCTCGTCCGCTCACAGTAGCTATCGTCTTGCAGGTCACGTTATTCAACCGCCATACCAACGGTGCGCTTCTAAGGGTTAATCTTTGGGAGCGCTGGCTGTCTTCATGTCTACTAAGTTAGTATGTGCCGTGTTGCGCCTTTCCAAAGGATCGGGACCCTGGTATGTTCCCACATACACCCATACCAATGATACCATACCTATCCCTCACTTACTCCGCAGCAGGCGGACTCTCGCCTTGTTTCCATCTTGAGCAGAGTCATAGTGCTGGCAAGGCGATGATACCAGACCCGGCCGGTCCACGCATATAAACATACCCACCCTCCTCCCGGTGTCCTCCTCATCCAAGCCAACATTCCAACATTCCAATACCCTACGCAACCATGAGTGAGTCCGCCTTTCTCGACCCGAACGCCGTATTTTCTTTTTCACTGATTTGGCCCCCACGTATTCATCAGGCCAGGACTCGACGAACGATGTAGATCTTCCCTACAATTATGTCCCGACTGAATCGGTGTGCATTGTCTTCGTAGCGCTCTTCTCGGTATTGACCGGTAAGGCCGCTCCGGACGGAATATCTTCATGTTTCTGCGCAATCAGGCTCTACTCACGACGGTGTTTGCTGCTGACAGTCGTGCATATCGCGCAAGCTTTCCGCTTCCGTTTGTGGTGGTTGTTCCCGACCGCCGTCCTCTGCGGCTTGCTCGAAGTAATAGGCTGGAGTGGCCGATTGTGGTCAAGCAGAAACGCAACGTTGCAGAAGGCGTTCGATATGCAGTGCGTGGTCCCGGTGTCCATCAATTTCGAACGTTTGACGCTGACCACGAGAGCCGAGATAGGATTACGACGACCATTTTGGCACCTACGCCCTTTATCGCGGCCAACTTTATCATCTTGGGACGGATCACAAAACGGCTTGGTCCGCAATACTGTCGCCTGACCTTCAAGTGGTGTGAGTGGTTTTGTCTTAAGGGATGACCCAAACATGTGTGCTGAGCGTATTCAACGTACACACAGACACGACCTTGTTCCTTTCATTCGTGAGTAGTATTATCTGGCATGCCGTGACATCTCTTCTCACGACAAATCGTGCTCATCTGTAGGATATCATTGCCCTTGTTGTCCAATCAATCGGCGGTGGAATCGCATCGGGCACACAGCCAGTCTTGGGTGGCCACATCATGCTGGGTGGGATCGTCCTCCAGCTCGGTTCGGTTTCCTACTACCACATCTGCCCCGACAAGCACCACTGACCTGGCCTCGCAGGCGTACTCCTCCTGTATACCGCTCTTGCGGCAGAATTCCTGATTCGGTTCAACTTGGATAGGCCGAGACGATACATCCGTGAGAGCGGCATCTCTCACCCGCGTGGCACGATGAACATGCCGATGAAAACTATGCTATTCGCTATGGGGGTCATGGTCATCCTCCTCATCATTCGGTCAATATATCGGACCGTTGAACTCTCCAACGGCTGGACAGGCAAGGTGATTTCGACTCAGTGGCTCTTCGGTACGTCTTCACACCTCCACATCCATGCATGGAAAGATAGAAGTGTTGATATAATTGAGCAGACGTGTTTGATGGTGCAATGATTGTTTTGGCGATGTTGACGCTTAGTCTGTTCCACCCCGGTGTGCTGCTGCCTGGACCGGACAAACTCGGGGCAGACGCTGATGAGGTGAGGGACAAAGGCACGCAAAGTCCGTAGGCAACCTTCCATGGCAGCCGCTTCGTTGAAGAGGTGTACTAGGTTAAAACATCTCGTATCATGTGCTTCTCTACCGTAGACACCCTCAAATACCCAAGCAATTCGATCACCCCTCTGTCTGACTACGGAGGACCAGCGTAGCAGCCTGGTAGACACGCGTTGAGCGACGGTCCACGAAACCCTTCAAGTTGTAGTACTCGTATCAAAGTTATGTCGTACTATATGGGGCAAGTTCGTTCTGATGCCATCACGTGAAGACAACCCTTCTGGTCATGGTGGCGCCGTGTGGTGGGGAATTACTTTCAAGTGCTTGATCAGTCCAGTTTTTCCTCTTACTCGCATTAATATTGCTCGGGCTGACTGCCAACGAAACCCTGGCGACTCGGAGGAGGTTGAGCGAGCGTTGACTCAGAATCGACATCGCCGCCCATGACGGAGAGTACTTGCTACCAATCAACAAGGACTCGGAGGAGAGAGCCTGCCTTGGCACTTTGTTAGGGGCCCAATCTCTCCCAAACTCGCGACAACCCATGACGAAAATGTAACTTGAATGTAAAGTGAAGGTTATAGACTCAGACCTCGGTCTCTTCAGACTCACGTCCGAGTCAGGAAAGCCAGCTCCCTGGAAAGATGGAAGGTGGACTGAAGACCGCACACTGGCATGAGACATCAAAATTCCTAACGAAATCGAAGCATATCATATCAGATCGAATCCCGGCCTTATTGATGAATTACAACCTCGTCGCCGCCGCCCATGCATATGTCCATGTAGCACAATCCGATCTGGTTCGGCCAGATGTGTATCACCTTGAACCGCACGACACATTGCAAATCCACATGTCAAGATGCCATTTTCTCTTTCTTCCCCTTTTCCCTCCTCTCCCGGGAACCACCACCCATCGCCTTTGCTAACATCGTCAACGTCGCTGTCAACCCAACATGAAACCGACCGCCATGTTCCTCCTTGTATCCCACTTCATCCCCTCAGGCTCCCATTCATACTCTCGCGTTCTCCTTTCACCTTCATTCTTATTCACTCGCTCGGCATCGCTTAAGTAGTCGCCACCATCCAGTGTCCATACAATTTCATTCTTTGGCCCCTTCAACCCTGTGGCCCCACTTGGCTTGTTGACATGCTACTTACCTCACTTTCGAGCTCACTGTTAGCGGCGAACTCTTCGAGCGTCTCTACCAGCACAGCCACTATCAGAACGAGATGCCACAGCAGTGCTTCTGTATGTTCGATCGTTTTTCACCTTATGACAGCAATATGAGACTGATGTTTTTCGTATTATGCACAGTTTCGTCTTGTCCAGCGTGAAATACTTGCTCGAGTGTGCTGCGCACAAGTGCCAAGCTCGAAGTGAGTGAAGATGAGACGAAAGTGCACCGACACACAGGAGTACTAGTACAAGAGCCAAAGGGTGCATTCGAAAGGAGTACATATGTGGTACGTCTTCTACGCAAATGACTATGGACGGACTATTGTAAGGTATGCATGCGCTGTAGCCTCGGAATTGACTCGTTTTGTCTATCGCCGACACGCCCGACATGCCCGACGCCACAGGACAGCGAGCGCGCGTCCACACCGCTCTAGGAAACATCGCCGTCTCTCCATTCCTCGGATTACCCCTCACCCTCATCGTCGCGCGCTCATCTCCCAGAGTCTAGAACAACCCTTTTTCTTAGAGTAAGGACCTAGTCTAGATTGTTTATAGTTACCAGCCCCGAT
>Ga0307510_10001440_pt1 | contig 26185 bp, 27 predicted proteins | sample 12_EM_MG_FD_207224 | JGI IMG/M metagenome (GOLD analysis project Ga0307510, IMG submission 207224) | Populus trichocarpa ectomycorrhiza microbial communities from riparian zone in the Pacific Northwest, United States - 12_EM | ecosystem: Host-associated > Plants > Roots > Unclassified | place... | reverse complement strand
CTGGTCAGATCGCAAAGTCGTCTTAAGTGTCTCCCAGGCTTATGAACTAATCTATCTCCATCTTTATTTTCATATTTTTCACTATTTGATTTGATTTTCTATCACTGATTTCTCAAAAACATCGGCTTGAGCCCCAGCAACACTATCTCTACCTCCATCAAGGGTAGAGAACAACTTGTAGAACTTGCGTTACAAGACAGACACCCAGGGTCATACACTAAGGGCATTTGCCCAAGTACTTGTGTACCAACACATCCACACGCCACTTGTACCTTACTCACGTGCAACCAGAAGACACACAACATACTGCACCCGACCAACTCAAGGACTGGTAGCTCAGGGCACCGGCCTGACTACCGCAGGAGGCCCTATCGCCTCACCAGGACACATGCAGAAGCCAGACAGTGCTAGAGTGCACAAAGGTGTTGTGCACCTACAAGCACAACCCGCGGCTGGCTAGGAGCCACCACACAAGTCAAGCTTTCCACATAGGCACCTAGTGCCTTGAATGATCGACTTTAAGGATCTGCAAGCGGTCCACCAATATCAGACATTACAGTGTCACCAGAACAAACATCATTATCACATGCATACTCAGGAACTTGTAAAAGTTCTCACTCCCCGACCCACTCGAAGCAGTAAAGTGTCGCTTCTGCTACCCGATCCGCCAGCAAGCATAGGTCTCCAAGATTAAGGAAGACCTCACCCAATCTAAAGACTAGTACATGACACCAAGCGTCACAAAGGATCATTCTACTGATATACCAGGAAGAAATCCTACCAGGTCTTTGTAACAAGACATTTGAAACGACCCGGTGCAAGCCCGGAGTGACTAATAGACCATCTCAAATGTCACAAGGCCCTATCAAAGCCAAAGGAATGACCAGGAGTGACTAATAGACCATCTCAAATGTCACAAGGCCCTATCTAAGCCAAAGGAATGAATGACTGTGACCAATAACAAGTGTGAACGTCACTAGATCACCAGATCCCACATACTACACCCAACATATTCCCCACTGATATCCAAGACTCATCACCATGATACCAGGAGCATGGGCCGAAGCTGATGGTAGTCAAACTAGCACAAATGATTCCATCAAATGAACAACTAGTCAACAGAACTATAACAGGTTGACACAAGAGGACAAAGTACAAAATCTACGATGTTACCTGTGTCAACAAAAAGGGCACTACCGCATGAAATGTCCAAGGAAGAAGGATCCATACTACAAAGGAAGGTGCCACAGGTGCGCTAGTAGGGACCATAAGGAAAAGGAATGCCTTCAGAACAAGCTATGTTACCACTGCCAAAGCATGGACCATCAAATCTGAATGTGCCCCTTGAACTGGATGGAAAACACAGGACAAGGAGCAAAAAGAAATTGTCCTTGAATCCCTCAAAGAAGTTCCAAAGGAATGACCCATGCCGATATTGCGAAAGCTATGACACAACGCAAAACCAGTGGTCATGGGAAACCTATCAGTCATTAACGATAACCCAATGAGTTGAGATAGCCTTACAAAATGCACTATTGCATGTATATGCACCACAAGCACCGCAAACCTGGCGCAAGGATGTCGAATTGTGGAAGGATATGCAAAACTGGCAGCTGAAGCCGAAGAATGCGAAATTGACAAAGAGCTGGCCAAGAAAGCACAAAACTCCCAGAGAATAAAATGGGATCACCAAGCTGTTATCCAGCAGCAAGCAAAACTAGAAGAACTGGCCAAAAGGGATCCTGAACTAGGGCAACCAAAACTGAAAGCGTACAAACTAGAATGCCAAGGTGTAGCATGCAAGGAAGGTTGACTCCCACAGAACTCTGGAGTAACCTTCAAACCAAGTGACCCACTTGAAGATCAAGAAACAAATGCCTTGTACATCCCTATGCATGCACAAACTAAGCTAGGCACCCATGTCTTACCCACACTTGTCGATATAGGAGCAACACAGAACTTCCTATCTTATGACGCTGCTGAAAAACTAGGTCTCACCTGGAAGGAGGATGATACGCCAAAACCTGTAAGCAATGCAGATGGTACCAAGTGTGGAACTGGGATGATCACCCTATATTGCGACATCCCAATGAAGCTTGACAACCTCTGGAAGGAGGAGCAGTTCTATAAAGCCGAAAATGGAACTGACCAAGTAGTTCTTGGTATACCTTGGCTAGCGAACTTCCAACCAACTATCGACTGGACAACAGGGACCATTACTGAAGTACTGGAAGTCCCACTACACATGCCAACACGCCAGGTTAAAAAGAAGGTCAGTTGGACTAATGAACCCGCAGAACCTGAACCATGCTCCGTCAAAGAAAAAGAGCAGAACTCTCGGATAAATGGAAATCAAGAGAAAGAAGATGTCCCCTGGTCTGGAGAGCACTGTCCCAGTCAAGGGATCAGGCCGGGTGGGGACCAAGATAGGCAACCAACCAACGTGCTAGGGGATAAAGACACCCCCACAGACTCAGCTATGCTTCAAACAACACTAGAAGCAAAGAAAGCACAGTGCAACGACCTGCTGGAACGAAATCTAATCCAAGATTATTTGGAAGATCTGTTATGCCTTGCAAACAGGCAACAAATAACCAAAGCAACTCAGGAAACAGAACCTGAACATGCACAGGACAACCTTGGGAAGGCGGATAAACAGATACCGCGGACCCAGATTGAGGAAGTAAACTCAATAAACAACAAGTTGTGCAAAGCACAAGGGATAGAAGAAATCCCATGGCAACAAAGCGAAGCAAAACAAGTCCCATTACCCCTAGAAGTGCCAGAAACCTACAAGAGTGCCACAAGAATGTTGGGATTGTTCAAACCAACTGCATCAGATATGGCCAAACCGAAGGAATGGCATAAAAAGGGGATCAAGGCACCAATAAATGGAACCAGCAATGCATTAGCAACACCAGAACACCGACCAAAACCATTACCAGGACTAGAGTACCTGGAGGATCTAGACGATGAAGATCCTATGTCGGAACCCAAACGCATGATAGTGGAAAATCATGACATAAAACAGAGGCAGGAGACCCAAAACAGCACACTCAGGCTTAGTCAAATCGGAAATAAGCCGGTTCAGAGAGTAGTGAAGCACAATCTATCTGATCCTCACACTCAAGAGAACAAGCACCTGGTCCAGGAGGAAGTCCTGGGACTGGAACACATGGTTGTGGAAGACCATGGACCTAAAAAGGGGATGGCACCACGATTAAAACCCCAATTTAACCCACTCTTTTTCCCTTTTGCAACGTGTCTACCAAACTTCTCAATGCTATGAGACGATGATCTCAAAGGAGGACATAATGAGACACCAAAGGCACCCTCCCAGACAGGACCCATGGGAAGGGAATCAAACGATGATCAGGACAAACAAGAGCTAAACTATCACAAAAGCTCAACAGTCAACACTACATCAACAGAGCCTATACAGGCCGAACTAACAAGCCCCTGGCCTGATCAATGGTGGCTTAAGGGACTAGACAATGACATGACTGATCCCAAAGATCCCTGGCCAGATCCAGAAGGGATGAATGCATGGAATGATGCCTCGAATACAGAGGAACTTGATCTGACAGACAATACCCCATATGCAATCCCTTGGGGACTTGTTGGAGAACCATGCTAGATAACAGAACCCGACGATGCAATAGAACCAGAACCAGAGGAAGATCCTTTCCCTCTGATGTTGCATTATCCAGATAAAGATAACAGATCGAAGCTGGAGGGAGAACTATCCCCTCAAACATTGGACAACATACCAGACCGGAAGGAGACATTCCCCCTTCAAAATGATCAATGCAACAAGGAAATTCTAGATCTAAGGAACCCTGAAAACAAGTCACAAGGTTCAGCCTCAGATGACAAGGAAGGAACCACTGATACTAGCCACCATCGAACTCATCAAAACCTAACGCGTCCAACCTTAGACGACAAGGAAGGGACAACAGTTATAGAACTAACACAACTAGAAGCAAGGGTACCGCCTCAAAGCAAGGATGGCCCAGTAAACAATGCCACTAGAGGAAGGAATCCTCATTGTATCCACAAACTAATCAAACCTTCGGATATGACTTGACTGTGGATGACTCAATCACAAAACAACACAGACCAACCCGAACAGGAAAGATCAATGATGCCACTGCTACAGACAAGTGCTCATTATCCCGAAACAAGTAAACAAGACGATCAAAGCTCAAGCAATAGAAGCTTTGGAACACTAAGTGCATCTCCAATTCAGGAACATACTGACAGTGCCAAAACACCACTAAGCGCTATGACTCATGGCACAAATGCTGATCAATCAAGTACGCCACCAAGTAATGATCAAAGATCAAGGAAGCATGCAACACCACCAAGCCATGATCAGGAATTAACTGCTATTGCCGCTTTAAGCATAATTATCACGGCAATGCTTACAATGACGCTAGCCCTATGGAAACAAGGACTAAGCAGCATTGACAATCCAATACTAAGCAAAACTAGGATTGATCAAGCAACAACAAGACAGGTACAACACACAATGCAACACACTGAGTGTTCTAGATGTGGGCACTGGGCACAGGAAGGACTACCGTATAAAAGTCCTTCAAAGAACGCGACATATTCACCATCCAAAACACCAGCCTTTCCACCAATGCCTTCCACACCAAATAACACACCTATTACCTCACCATGTCTACTGCCTCCAACGATACCACTGCTCCAGCTGAGATCCAAGGACTCTGGGAGCAAGGAGAAGTCAACAACAACCCCTGGGAAGGCTACAATGAGCTCCATCCATGGAGGAGCAACGATGACAGCAGTGACTCCTGGCACAGTGGCCAGACAATGGGTAGCGACAAAGATTATGCTACAAACCAAGACAATCACAGCAACTCTTGGCATACTTGCCCAACGATGGGAAGCAGCAACAGTAGTGCTTCCAACAACCCCCATAACCCGCCACAAACCACCAATTACGATGCTGACAACAAAGACTACAAGCAATGCACTAGGGCATATGTCACCACATCATGGGACGTCCCCTCTTGACAAGAACACAACAAGCTCGACCACATCCTCACCTACATTGTCTGCAAACGACTTCCCAATTACACCACACTCAGAATGCTTGGGCAATGCAAGCCCATCAACAACTTTACACACCTCTGCCAGCACCTATGCATGGATGGCACCGCACAACGATTCTCAGGAGAAATCCAGACTGCTGACTTCGATTACGCAGACCTGGAGGAACTCTTCTACAACCTGGAATGGCACTTATGTTTGAAAAGTGTCATCAACTCATTTTATGAAAGCTGCGGCTTCGCAATCCCCTATCCCCCTCTCCACAAGCAAGGGACCAAAATCTTCAGGTCTCTCTCCTGTGAATGGGAATGACGAAGCGAACGATATGGGCCAGCAGCAATGGCCAAGTACCTATGTAAGCACAAGGAATCCTCTGCTTTCTACCTGTTCATATTCCAGAACGATTGGTTCGCCACCACAACCCTCCACTACCTACAGAGGGGACAGTACCTCCCCCAACCCGAGAACTCCTTCTGGTGGCAAATATTCTGACAAGACCATGCTTTATACAACAAGGTCCTTGACATCAAGGGACACCCACACATGGAAGACAGGTTCGACGCTGGATACATGGAAGCATCCACCTAAAAAGGGGATGAATGTAGTGTCCAGACACCATTTTTCCATCTTATCACTATCGCTCCGCCCTCATCACCTGACCAGTTACCTAACCTATGACCTGACTTCTGCACCTGACTTGGTGCCACACGACTGGGGAGCACATGACCGCTCCCACAACCCCATGACTGACCACCTAATCTTAACCCTAGACTTCTCACATGACCAGGCATGTGACCTGTCATGTGATACCATGTGACTTATTGTGCACCTGACCAGTCAGGTGCCAAACCCAGTGACCATTCCCTGACATGTGACTTGGCTTACCATACTTAGCCTAACTGACTGTATACTGTACTGATGGCCTTTGTAGCCATGCTGACTCTGACTGACTCCTGCACACAGCCTTGACGACTCCCTCTGACTGAGTACTGTACAACTCTTACTGACTCCCTTGGCTGCTTACTGTACAAATGACTGATTGCTTACTGTACTATGACTAGGTCATACGACAACTCATACTGACTAGTACCAGGTAGTATATAAGCCTGTACTTATGGACAGTCAAGCCTTAAGCTTGACTTGAGTCTTGCAATCCTATCATTATTACCTTGAACTCCCTTGTCTGCATCTTTCCTCTCAACTTGTGAACCTTCTATCTTTGCATCTCTACCTCCATCAAGGGTAGAGAACAACTTGTAGAACTCGCGTTACAAGACAGACACCCAGGGTTGTACACTAAGGGCGTTTGCCCAAGTACTTGTGTACTGACATGTGCACATGCCGCTCATACCTTACTTGCGCACAACCAGAAGACACATGACACACCGCACCTGACCAACTCAAGGACTGGTAGCTCAGGGCACTGGCCCAACTACCGCAGGAGGCCCTATTGCCTCACCAGGACACACTGTTACGATCCTGGGCCCTACCACCAATTTTCTCTTATTTTCCACCATTTTATTCTGCGCTCTCGGTCACTTGTTCCCCACTCGTTCCCTTACGCGCCGCTCGGATTGCCACCAAATCACCTGACAAGTCACTTGATGGATCACCTGACCATTCCGCAGTCAACTATCACATGCCATCACTCCGCAGTCCGCAGCACTCCGCAGCATCACCATTTACCCCTTTATGGATTGCCAGCTCATGATATGCTATTCTTAGACTGCCAGCTCATGATGGAGCTATACTTAGAACTGCCATGTCATGATGCACCTTACTAAATATTTCCATATTTCTTTGTGACTCCTGTGACCCGTTACTTCTCATTTGTATATAAGCGCTTGTACTTTTAGCAGTTAGGCCCTAAGCCTAACTTGGTTTTCAATCCAAGACTTGTAGCTTCCACCCAGGACTCTCAGAGTCAAACAGCCCGAACCCTCAGTTGCTTCAAAGCACTCCTTTGAAGCTCTCCTCTCTACTTCTATCAGAACACTCAGGAGTCGCCCTTATCATCAGGGACTTACTTGTTATACTGTGTAGCCAACTAGTACCGCGCTACTCACGTGATCATTGCCTCAGGAGGACAACCCACTGAGCAATCCCAGTCGTCGCCAAACCAACCCACACACATCACGTCTTTAAGGCCCTTGGACCTTAACACAAGTTAGGCTTTCCTACAAGCTCTTGGAACACAGAGCTGTTACTACTGTGGTGACCACCCAGACATACACACTTAGCAACGAGTCTACACAAATCTTCAGGAGACAACAGGACAATCTCCCAGAACACGTTAAAGTTAATGTATACTTCAACAATCAAGGACCAGGACATCCCGACACCGGATACTACCTTGATACCCCAAGAAGACAGCACATGCCTATCGAATTCATCAAGGCCAACGGAACTTACCATTGGGTTAGACTCCGTTTCAGACAAAACCAGTGGGAAACCAATCAATCAGGCATATACAACGGCCCAGACATTGGCTGGTGGATCATATCAGACCCTCAGCATCCCAACCACAGCATTTACCAACAAGAGGCCAGCGTCCCTCTCACTATCGCAGCAGTCACCACAGCACTTCAGCAGCTTCCTACCCGCCCCAACACCCCAGATCATCCAACCACTATGGAAGGACAACAGGAAGAAATTAACATCGCTACTGGGCAAGCCCTACAAGAAGCGCAGAGGATCAATGTTATCACTAACACCTCTAGCGGCACCCTTAAAGGAAACCCTCCACCTATGTTCGATGGAGACAGAAACAAAGCCCGCAAATTCTTGCTTGGCTGGAACATATGGTCAGCAATCAATCAAAAGAACGACACTATGAAGGTACCCTTCTCCAGGATTGTCACCATGCTTAGCTATATGGACAGCAACCGCGTAGATGCCTGGAAAGAAGAGCAACTTAACAAACTCAAAGAAGAAGAAGATGACGGCATCCAACCAATGGATGAAGCCCTCTGGGACAACTTTCTAGAAAGATTCAAAAATGCTTTCAAAAATCAGAATCGCCGATCTGAGGCTTACCAGGAGTTATGCAAACTCAAGCAAGGAGAAAGTCTTGACGACTTCTTTGCCAAATTCAAGCAACTCGCTCATGAAGCAGATGTTCCCCTAGATGACAAGGGAACCATAGAAACCCTCAAACACGCTATGACTCAAGGACTCACTAGCGCTATCATTAATTCCCCTACCTTCGACCCTACCACTAAAGTCCCCTGGACTTTCAAAGAATGGGAAGAACAGGCCCACAAATCCCATCTCAAATGGAAGGCAGCAGCCGAGTTCACCCAGAGACGTCAGGGACTCTTCCAAGCATTCAAACTGGCCCCTAGGCAGGTCAATAACCCAGGAAGAGGCGGTTACGGAAGAAACAACAACTGGAGGAACAAGAACGACCGACGCACCACCTCTCAAGGAGGATATCATATGGACGTCGATGCTACAGTCACCTCAGACATCAACGCTACCGCTGGCAGAGGACAACAGCACTCCAAAGCTAAGAAAGCAGAACTCATGAGAAGCAATTCATGCTTCTACTGTGAAATCAAGGGACACTGAGCCAAGGATTGTCACAAGAAACAAGCTGACCGTGGTAACTTCAGCGGTCGCTCCAACAATACCAGGGAATCCACTAGGGTTCACGCCGCACCTATTATGCCAGATATCGAAAATCTTGACAGTCTCGCTGACTATTTGAAGGAAAACATGGACTCCTTTGACGAAGAGACTAAACTGGACTTCATTGGGAAACTCATGCCAAAGGATTTTCCCAAGGCCCGAAACTAGCTGCCTTAGTTAGGGCTTTCCAACTTGATAGTGTGTTTGTAAATAAATCAAATTCAATACAACTCAAAGTCCCAATCACACACTATCGAGGGACAGCAGAAGAAACAATCTTGCTCGACACTGGAGCAACAGAAAATTTCATCGACCAGACTACTATCGACAAACTTCGCTTAGGAACCAAGAGACTCCCTTACTCATGGGCAGTATACAATGTCGATGGAACTATGAACCGAGCTGGGACTATCACTAGAGCTTGCGACCTACTTGTCACTCAGGGAAACAAGAAAGAATGAACAAGATTCTATGTCATGAATCTAGGTCGTGATCGAATGCTCTTTGGCTACCCCTGGTTTAAGAAATTCAACCCAGACATTGATTGGGAGAAAAGCAAACTCAAGGGACCAAAAGTCCAAATCAAAACCCTACTCTACGGCACCCTTCAACGTGCAAAAACCTGGCTCAAACAGAAGAAACAAGACAACGAAGACCTCATTCTAGAGGCACAGACGTGCGCTCTATGGTTGGGAGTTACTCCTTCAGAAATGAGGGAAGGCCTGGTAGAGATCAGTCGCACCCACACGGCAGTCGAAATGGCCCATAAGTACGCATCAGAACATGGGAAGGAGGAAGTCACCCTCCCGGAAGAATTCAAACGTCATACGGCACTATTTTCGGATGAAGAGGCAAACAAGTTCCTGCCAGCTTGCGGAGATGGAGACCACAAAATCGTACTCATGGACACTGCCCCTACTCACTTCAACTGCAAAGTCTACCCGCTCTCAAGAGATGAGCAGGAAGCGGAGAACAAATTCATCGATGAAAATCTGGAAAAAGGCTATATCGCACCATTGGACTCCCCCTACGGCTTTTCCACCTTCATGGTCCCTAAGAAAGACTCGAAGGAGAAGAGATACATCATTGACTATCGCCCCCTTAACGCAGTCACCTGGAAGGACGTCACCCCACTCCCTAATCTCAAACAGTGTATCAAAAACTTGCAAGGAATGGAATTATTTAGCAAGTTCGACATCCGCTGGGGTTACAACAACATCCGCATACGGGAAGGCGATCAATGGAAGGCTGCATTCAAAACACGTCGGGGACTATTTGAACCCAAAGTCATGTTCTTTGGGATGAGTAACTCACCAGCCAGCTTCCAACAATTCATGAACGGTATTCTCGAAGAACTATACAAACACTTCAAGAAGAAAGGCATACACAACATACGGCGCATCCTCCAGAACTACATGGACAACTGTGGTATAGGCACTCTCCTCAAAGACTTCAAATTACATGTTGAAGTCATTCACTTCCTATTCGACCTACTTGCACGTCATGGCCTACACCTCAAACTGTCAAAATCCGTCTTCATGCAGCCACAAATGGACTTCTTAGGTGTCCGAATCTCAAAGGAAGGAGCAACTGTCGACCCAGCTAAAGTTGCCGGACTTAGGGATTACCCACGCATACTCAAAGACAAACGACAAGTTCGCGGATTCCTAGGAGTCGCCGGGTACCACCGCATGTTTTGCCCCAACTTCAGTATCATCGCCGCACCTCTTACAGCACTCACCGGAAAAGATGTACCATTTGAATGGGGGCCCAAGCAAATCGAAGCCCAAGACAAACTTATCACCCTAATCACCAGTGCACCCATCCTAGCCAGACCCGACCCAGACAAACAATTCAAACTCAAAACCGACGCTTCACAAGTCGGAACAGGAGCAATACTTTACCAACGGGATCCCCCTATCACCAAACCAGACAGCACCCAGAAACCAGGACCACGACGACCGGTGGGATTCCACTCCCAGAAGTTCACACAAACCGAGCAAAACTACCCCATTTATGACCGCGAATTCCTCGGAGTCATGAGAGGACTTCGCTGCTGGTCCCACTTGCTCAAAGGAACAACAATCCCTGTCTTGGTGTATACTGACCACGCAAACCTTAGGTATTACAGAGAACCCTGCAAAATTGGACCATGCGTTGCTGGTTACTTACCAGAACGCAAGCAATATAACATCCTACTGGAGTACAAACCTGGGGCTACTAATCGAGCAGACACACTATCTAGGCGACCCGACTATGAAGGACCAAACAAAATCAACAAAGACGTCACTGTATGGCCGGACCAATATTTCTGTGACCAGCATACTTCAATCTGCATATTCGACATGGACAGCATAGGAGACAATTTGGACTCAAGAATCAAGCTAGTGCAATATCAACACCAGAAAACACTCAAACAATGGGCACCAACTCACAACCTATCCTTACTCAACGGCACTCACTGGTACCACGGAACAGCACTTGTTGTCATGGCAGACAATGACCTTAGGAGGGGAGTAACATCCCTTTTTCACGACCACGAAACTGCTGGACACGCCGGAATTACCAAAACCCTCCAACTTATTGCACCCTACTATTGGTGGCCTGGAATGAAAATCTTCATAACTGAGTATATCAAAGGCTGTGCTACCTGCCAAATGACTAAAGTCAACACTCATCCCACTCATCCCCCTATGTTCCCTATCACCCCAACTGAAAACGCTTGTCCTTTCGAAACTGTTGCCATGGATTTTATCACCAAACTACCCTTATCAGGAGGATACGACACCATCCTCACAATCACCGATACAGATTGCTCAAAAGCATCTGTCTTTATTCCCTGCAATGAAGCAATCGACTCTGAAGGAGTCGCTCTACTCTACCTGAACAACATCATCCCTCACTACGGCATACCCCACAAGATAATCTCGGACTGTGACATCCGCTTTGTATCCAAGTTCTCAACGGAACTATGTCGCATCCTGAACATCTGCCAAAACATCAGCACAGCCTATCACCCTCAGACAGACGGAGCCAGTGAACGAACTAACCAAACCCTCAAACAATACCTTCGCGTATTCTGTGGCACTCAGCAAAACAACTGGCACGCTTGGCTACCTCTTGCTCAGTATACCAAAAACTCTTGGCCCTCTGCTACAACTAAGAAAACGCCATTCAACCTACTCATCGGTTACACCCCACAAGTACATCAACCCACCAGAAAGACAGACATCCCATCCCTTGAACAATGACTCTCAGCTATTGATGAAGCCAGGAAAGCCGCCCAAGAGGCACAACGTAAAGCGCAAGAATCCTGGATCAAAGAACAACCATGCCATTCACCATTTCCCATCAAATCCAAAGTCTGGTTAGAAGGAACAAACCTACAACTCCCAAGTAACATCACACCCAAGTTATCACCAAGGAGATACGGACCTTTTGAGGTAGTCTCCCAAATATCCAAAGTCGCATACAAAATCAAACTACCCCCTACCTGGAAGATTCACGACGTCTTCCATGCATCCCTACTCACGCCATACAAAGAAACCAATCAACATGGTCCCAACTTCCTGGAACCACCACCAGATATCCTAGAAGGCGAACCGGAATGGGAAGTCGAGCAAATACTTAAAGAACGACTATTTGGTCGATGGAAGAAGAAGCAATACCTTGTGTGCTGGAAAGGATACTCGCCAGCTTATGATTCCTGGGTTAACTCCAAGGATCTCCACACTCCGGATCTACTAGCGGACTTTGAAAGTCAACCAAGTAGTATAAGAACCCTTGGAATCTCAGATGACACTCTCTATCCCCAACTCCCATGTCTTCTGTCCACCACGAACTCCCCAGCACAGGATTTGCCACCTCTACCATCTTCACCTTGGGTACCGACGATGGAATCATCCTCATCCACATGCATACCGACAACAATCAACTCTACTTCTTCGGAACCTTTGTTCGACAAGGACACTTCGACGTTGGCTACCACTGGACCACTTGGCGACCTAGAGAAAACTTCGACGCCATTGACATCAACCATGAAGCAATCGTGGTCCCAATTAATAACGAAGATCCTGTCCTCAGGACCCACGTCAATTTCGAAAGATTTCCATTCGCTCCCCATCCCCCTCAATATCAACCCCAACCCACAACCCCTTTTAACATCGTCATCCCCGCTAGCACTACTAGCAGAAGCAGCAGCAATGAAACAGCCATTACCCCCAAAGAAGCGGAAAACATTCCACTTCACATCACCAATCCTGACCCCGCTACTCCCATCGAAGAAACAGAAGACGACAATCAGTCTGAGCAGTACACCGACACTGGACTCCTCCCCTCAGACCACCTCCTCCACATTGCTCAAGAAGAAGCGTGAAGAATGTAACAAGAACATGGTCCGACTTAGTAATAAGTGGACCCTCCTTAACAACCGATTCAAGAATACTTCAGTCGCCAGAATGTTCAGAAAGAAGGACAGCAATACCACCCTCTACCTTTATCACTTCCACCAACAACTCTACGACATGGTTACAAAAGAAATCCTCCTAGCCATCACAAAAGAAAAGAACCTTCAAAAGAGAACCACCCTTCCCTTTGGCACATTATCCCCTTATTATCAACTCTTGAAGGATCAAACATTCCTCAAAGGACTACAAACCCTCCTCAAAGGACGCAAAAGAACTATGAGGAGCAAGTCACCATCACCCGTATTCATACCCAGTCCAGGTCCCTCAGGAGGAACAGGAGGACCAATTACCGTCGCAATTCCAGAACCACCGTCATCAGCCCCAATCACTGCACCACCACCTCATGTCGGACCAATACCAGTCATCCGACAATACATCCATCCGTCATCATCCCTACTCAAGGAGGACATACCATTACCGCCAATTGTACCAAGAGAACCATTGCCCCCTCTTGTAGACCCATCTCCATTTGCACCTCCATTCATACCTATCCCGCCCAGTCCACCAGTGGAACCACCCCATATTGCATCACCGCCACTCCCCTTAGTTCCTTGGGGTTCACATTGACAACAATACTCATCAATGGAACAATATGAACCACCAGTACCAATGGACAAAACACCTAACCCAGTCAATGTACCCCTACCCCAATCACTCACTCCGTCACCGCCAATGAGAGGGGCAACACCTATCATTCCAGCACCATGGAATAGATCACCAACACCGGAAGAAATTCCATTACCACCATCCAGACCGTCGGTAAAGAAACACATAGGACCCTTATCCCTCGACCTCATTCCACTTCCATGGGACATTCCCCCTTTCAAAGGAATCACTCCGCAACTATCGCCTCCAGTCACTTCATCATCGTTTCTCCCCGAAGAACCAATGCCACTCCCAGTTAAACCACCACCGGAGTTCCCTCTCATTGTCTCAATGACTCCCAGTCGTACCACCCCCTTACTCCCAAAGAACCCCCTCACAGAAAGTGAACCATCATCCAATAGACCAACGCCTCCAGAATGGAAACAAGTACAATTGCTACCAGTTACAGGAAAGCGAAAGGAATTATCACCCGAAACGGAATCCTCACCACCAGTAGCCTCATCATCTTGGTTACCACGGATTCCACCCATTCGAACCACTCCGTTACCCAAAAACCCCCTTACGGAGGATGAACTGTTGGTCAACAGACAAGGACCACCTAGCTGGTCAAGCAGACAACCCTCACCCATTACAGGGAAGCGACAGGAATCACCCTGACATGTTACGATGCCACTCAAACGTGAACGAAGCGACCCAGAAACAGAAAGGTCAATGAGTCCTGAAGAGCAACCTACCCCTCCCAATTCACCCAAGAGCACAGCTCTATCGACACCCTCCAGTTTTGGACTTGCCGATCTCTATAGGACACCAGTTCAAACAATCATTGAAGTCAAAGATGAACTCATGGAGGAAGGAGAAACATCCAACTCAGACTCGTCAATGGAGGAAGGACAAATCAGAGATACAAGACAGTCCACTCCTGACAGCATGGATATTGGGATACCTTGCGTACCCTCCGACTGGTTGCAACCATCTTCACCCTAGGTCGTGTGGTAACGAGCACTCTAGGAAGGGCGTCATGTTACAATCCTGGGCCCTACCACCAATTTTCTCTTATTTTCCACCATTTTATTCTGCGCTCTCGGTCACTTGTTCCCCACTTGTTCCCTTATGCGCCGCTCGGATTGCCACCAAATCACCTGACAAGTCACTTGATGGATCACCTGACCATTCCACAGTCAACTATCACATGCCATCACTCCGCAGTCCGCAGCACTCCGCAGCATCACCATTTACCCCTTTATGGATTGCCAGCTCATGATATGCTATTCTTAGACTGCCAGCTCATGATGGAGCTATACTTAGAACTGCCATGTCATGATGCACCTTACTAAATATTTCCATATTTCTTTGTGACTCCTGTGACCCGTTACTTCTCATTTGTATATAAGCGCTTGTACTTTTAGCAGTTAGGCCCTAAGCCTAACTTGGTTTTCAATCCAAGACTTGTAGCTTCCACCCAGGACTCTCAGAGTCAAACAGCCCAAACCCTCAGTCGCTTCAAAGCTCTCCTTTGAAGCTCTCCTCTCTACTTCTATCAGAACACTCAGGAGTCGCCCTTATCATCGGGGACTTACTTGTTATACTGTGTAGCCAACCGGTACCGCGCTACTCACGTGATCATTGCCTCAGGAGGACAACCCACTGAGCAATCCCAGTCGTCGCCAAACCAACCCACGCACGTCACGTCTTTAAGGCCCTTGGACCTTAACACACATGCAGAAGCCAGACAGTGCTAGAGTGCACAAAGGTGTTGTGCACCTACAAGCACAACCCACAGCTGGCTAGGAGCCACCACACTCAACTTGTTACATCACCTTCTTTCCCTACATCCCATGAAATTGAGTCCAACATTGTGGCAAGTTTCAAGGCCATTTGTGATATCCTTGGGGCGTCTATGCAAAAGGTGTTCCATGCTGTGATAATGTTCAACAAGATCTCTGTAGAATGATGTCCACATTGGGATGACAAGACCAACAGGATACTTGGTGTGTGCTGCAAGCATGGTCAAGATACCAGCCTTGAGTTTACCAGCAAAGAGGATTTACAAGCAATGTGGGAGGAATTGCAGAGTGGGAAAATCCATCTGGCACATGAAGTGCATCTTCCCATTTATGTTTTAAGTTCATTGACAATCTGATATCTCATGATCCTAGTCCGATAGGCCACTGTCAGTGCAATAGGTGTCCTAAGTCCAGCGCTGCAACTATATAGTGCATATCTGATTCTCATCTCTGGAAGCTGTAAGCATGAGACAGCAGATGAACACACTGCATTGCTCCAGGCTGTTGTCAATGCCACAAATGACGACCAGAACTTGACTACACTTCGAGTTATCTCTTTGGCATTGGACGGGGAATCTCGTCATGGAAAGGCACTGGCAAAATTGACATATGTTGCACCCCTTGCCCCATCCTCACCGATCTATGATCAACTTGCCCATCTTGACCTGATGGACTACATTGTTGGGCTGGACGACATCACTGCCAATAAAGACTACAAACATGTTTTCAAACGGCTGCGCAATGCCATTCTTCGTGAGAATGGCTGTGTTGTTCACAGTGTCCACCTCACATGTGGACTGGTTCACAAGTGCCTCAGTGATAGTGGTTTTACTAACACTTACATTAACTATATTCTCAATCCTACTGATAAGCAAGACGTTGTGCTTGCATATGCTCTTCTGAAAGACCTTTGGTCTTTACCTCTGGCCAATCCCGTTTCAAGCACCCCAATGTACATCAAAGCATGTGAGGCACTGTGTATCTATGGCGAACTGGCGTATCACCTTGTATTTCTGTACATATGCATTGAACTTTCACTTTCCGAACAGCTCAAACATCTGAGTGTGGCAATGCATCTCACCTTGGCACTCTACATTCTTGATGATGCACGTTCACAGTTTATTCCGACCCCCCTCTTTCTTGACATTGGTATAATGATTAAGAACACATTTTTCTGTGCTGCGAAAGCGAAAATTGATCATCCAAACCACCCGTTCTTCTTTTTTTTTTTTTTTTTTTTTTTTTGAAAGCACTTTATCTTGAAGTATCTATGTAATTATGTGTGATAATCATAGATTGTCTTCAGAGATAATTGATAAGCGGTGAGAGGATAGACCAGTCCCATTTATCACACTATAGCCAGACTGTGGTCCGGGTGTGAGGGAAAATGCTGTTACGCACACCCCTGGGTTAGGGGTAGTGTGGGACTCAAAGCACGATGTTTAGCACACCCAACAGGCGTGCTCATCGTGCAGTCCTACCCACTAAAACCTCACTGCGGTATCGCCGATTGTTGGGGTTCCCCATTCTTTTCCTAGTGCTGGTACCCATGTATCTTCCACAAGTTTCATGAATCTCTTTGTTCTTGTGATCCTCATTGCAGTGCAGTGTGTTGCTCTTTCTGTTGTCACTGGTTATGTCTTCTCAGTCTGTCCAGATTACTTGTTTGCTGTCTTCATTGGTTGCTAACCCTCGGTCTGTCCAGTAGTAGGCTGGTGCAGCCACATTGGGATTCAGAGAAGTTGGATCAGGCATTGGTGGGTAGTCTTATTTTCTCATTACTGATTGTTTCTCCTAGGTCTGTCCAGGCGGTCAAGGAGGTGTTTGCGTTACTCCGTTTCTCCATGCTTCCGTATAGTCTGTCTGGGCATGCTCCAGGGACATTGTTGCATGTCATGGCTCACTTGTCTAGTTTTTCGACTATGTCCTATGGGTGACATTCCCTTCCACATCACGACAATAGGGTCTACATGAGGGCGGGAATATTATCATATGTTTACTTGGTCTGATCACCTTCTTCCTTGTGCTTTTCCATATCACTGCATTGGTTTCTAGCTTGCTGGTAATTCTTTTTATCACCATGCAGGTGAGTTGTAGGTTTCCTTTGGGAGTGTTCCTTGCCTCAGTTTCATTGTTTCTGGTTACTCACTTTTATGGCTTTGCGGGTGAGTTGGAGAAGGTTGTTTTCTTTATTTCCCATGGTGCTTTATGGTCTTTTATCTGTCAGCCTATTTCATTTTGCAGGTGTTCATTCTGTCTGTGGGATGTTGAGTAGTGTTGGGTTTGTTGTTCAGAGTGGTTTGTGTGATGCATTGGTTTGTGTCCTTATGGTGTATGGGGTATCTTATGAGTTTTGGGTGGATGATGTATTGGGTGTTTTATATCTTTCTATATGTTTTACATGTCTTTGGTTACTATTGGTGTGATTTGTTACGGGGTTGTTCACTGGGATACATGGGGGCATTGTTGCATGTGACATTTTGCCGCTCCTTACCCCGGTTTCAACCGTGGGAAACCTGTGTTTGCTGGTGGTTGGGTATCTCATGAGTCTTGGGTGGACGACACTTTGGACATTTTATATCTTTGGTTACTGTTGGTGTGATTCGTCACAAGGTTGTTCTCTGGGGTACCCAGAGGCATTGCTGCATGCGGCCTTTGTCACTCCCTGCCCCAGTTTCAACCATGGGAAACCCGTGTTGGGTGGTGTTCAGGTATCTCATGAGTCTTGGCTTGACAACATTTCCAATGTTTTCTAACTATTTCTATGTTTTTTTACACATCTTTGGTTACTGTTGGTGTGATTCGTTACAAGGTTGTTTCTCTGGGGTACCTGGGGGCATTGGTACATGTGGCCTTTGCCACTCCTTGCCCTGGTTTCAACCATGGGAAAACCGCGCCTGGTGGTGGTCGCGGTTCAAGGAGCCCCCCCACCCATTCTTCTTGGTCTTGCTGGGAACTGATCGCTTGGAGTCTCTCTTTGGAATTCTTTGCACTATGGTGGGAAATGACACTAATCTTGACATTTTACAACTGGCTCTTTGAATTACATCAACTACAGAAGTCTCAACCATTCTGGCCAAGCACCTGGAATGGGACAGGGGCCTGCATCATTTGTGCCTTCCTACAGTTACCAAAAACCTGGATGATCTATCAAAGACTCTTGATCACATAGGGCTGAGAGCATATCTGTGTCCCGACAGGCTACATCCATCCAGTTAACATTGGCAACACCATGGAAGCGCAGACGGCATGCACTGGAGCATAAGCACCCATGGATCACACTTATCCTCCAATCTATATTGTCCACTAAGAATGCATCAATTCTGGCACCATATGGAATAAGTCTTGTGACTTCATTTCTCACAGGCAGTATCAATAACACCGCCATGGCAGAAGATGCCCCCTCCCACCAATCGGATAGAGCTATGTGTCCTTCTGAGGTTCTGGGTACAACATTAGGCATATCAGAACTTGAGGATGCCACAGCTGAGAACCAATGGCATAACAGCACAACCTATGGGCAGGACATGTTCTCACATTCAGTACAGATTGGAGGAACGATAATGAAGAAGTCCCATGCCATCGCCCAGCAGTTTCACTATGTGACATTGGCAAGCTCAGCCGATCATCTTCATCATGTAGCCTAAGAGAACCGATTCAAGCCTACTTGTGGTCTTGTGGTTTTCCAATCCCGGGCAGGAGATGCACATGTCAACACACCCATACTATCTGTCCTTCAGCCCATCGCAATGGTTGTGGTATGCAAGGGAAAGCTATTCTTATGTATTGCTAAGGTCAATGGCCTCTTTCTTGATTATCAACCCATCGACGATATTCCCCTTTCAGTACTCTCTGATAAGGCTGCTCAGGTGTCATACCAAGGGTTGTGATTAGTACCAGCCAGTTACTCAGATGACCAGGACACCAAACATGACTGGAGATCCTTGGATTTGTTTCGACTCTCTGCAAAAGCTCCTGGTGCACTCATTCTGCCTGTAAACCCAGATGTGGCATCACACAACCTTTGTGATCCCTTCTTACTATTTAAGTCTGCTGAACTCATGGCTTTCACGGTCAGTTTGCAAGATGGTCTTCACCACAGTCATTGTAAAGTCATTCCACAAGTTAAAACCTTGGACCACTTTCCGTTTTGTGATCAGGATGGTAAATCTTTGTGCTACTAGTGTTGAGATATCAAAGCATTGACATCTATCAGGGAATGCCTGATTCATAATAGACCACACTGGTCCAGAATCTGGACTTGATCACATTGGCCTGACATGTCTGAATTGTCAGCCTACTGTGACTTTCAATCCATTGCACCGACAACCCATTGTGGAGCACATCGGTGCCCATATCCTTCATGACCCCTCAGTCAACTGCTCCTCCAAACTGTGTGGACTGTGTCTTCAGCTGGCACCACTCTGCAAGATTGTTTTGAAGAAGGGGAAACATCAGGCAGGCAATCTAGCTATTGACATGAAGGCAAGCACATGCCCAAATCTTGTGAGGTTCTCCATCGTGGTTGCCACAGTGTGTTCCGGTTCATCCCCTTGTACCAATCATCCATTTATCTGCCCACATTGCAATGACTCCGAGCCACATTCAGTTGTTTGGTCTTATAATTTCCGATTCCATCTGCTCCACAGACACCCCAGAGTCTTATATCACAGATGGAAAGTCTGTGCAAGAGTTCGAGAGGAAAGGGTAGAGATAAAACCCAAGTGGCACACCCAAGATCGAGAATGCGCCGGGAGTGAGCAAGGGCAGTGTGCGCAAGTTGTTATCCTTGCTGCCGTGGGCAGGTGTTCATTAATGATATCAAGGATGTAGCAAGTCGATCAGAGAGCATCATGAGAGATAGAAGAAGGGCCACAGTTGCCTGGCACATAGAGAGAGAGAGAGGGGAAGAAACAGGCCACAGTTGCCTTGCATTCGCCAGGGCTGGGCTTAGATATTTATAATTGAGTCTGATGGGAGACAATGTATGCTACATGATGAAACAAGTAATCAGCAAGAGGGGAAAGGAAAGGAATGGCATTCTGCCGGCAACAGTCTGCATGGCATCATATGGAAGAGAGTGTCTGGTGATCAAAGAACAAGCGGAAATGAATGGTATGTTGAGGCATGTCAGCAAGTGCAGGGTTGAAGGAAGCGGCATGGATTGATGTCCGATGGCAAGGGCTAGCAGAAAGAGCAACAAGTCTAAACAAAAGAGACACAAGGAAACATACGATTAAAGGTCCAATAATGCCATATCCAGTGATCTATATGTCCAACAACTTGCAGACCCAAACAAGGGCTGAATAATGAAGCATCAAGCTTGACGTGTGTGGTGCTGGCTGACAGCTAGCAGGGGCAGTCTTGTGGCACTTGCCAACAGTGGCGGGCACAGCAAGTGATGTCGGCAGCAAGTCCCAGTCAGTTGGCAAGGGGACCTGCATGGTGGCAAGAGCGAAGCATCGGACAAGGGGCGAAGGAGGAGGGGAACAAGGAGGAGGTGTGGCGTGCAAGGGTGCTGCGGTAAGAGACTGACATGTCGAGTCATCAACAGCAATGCAAGCATTACATGGTCCAGAATGCGCCAATCCAAGAGCACACACAATGCTCACCTTACAGTCTCCATGGAAGATTACAACAATATCATTGTCCTAACAAAGCTTGAGAAGGAGAAAATGAAGCATGCTTGGACATGTCGCCTTGTGCAGCAGAATGTGCACCAGAAATTACAATGCGCACCCCTTGTGATATTGGAAATGCATCGCTCACGCCTTGTATTAAAGTGCATATTTACATTCTATTTTAACTTGAACAACAATTCAACTTATACACAAACTCCAAAGTAGCAAGCAGATGTTGGAATTGGACACATCTGACAAGGATGGCTCCAGTGAGCCTTGTAGTGGCCAAGACAAGGGGATAGCAGAGTTGGATGGTAAAGGCAACATCACACCAGTTGTGACAGAAATAGATACTGGCGGAGATGGGCATGGCCTGGGACATGCTGGTAAGTGGTATTCAAAGCTGAGATAAGTATCCCTGTTGACCTAGAGTGCAGCTGGTGTTCCTCCAATTGATGGGCTTGAGTCATCTGGTTCAGATGCATTGTTCTTTGACTCTGAGCCGACATAAGGGGGCCACAAGCAGAGATGCAGGGACATAAGTGGCTTGTCCCAGTGCTTGTGCAGAGAGGGCACAAAACCAGATGATATAGGTTCAATAAGATGTCAGAGGGCAGGATGTGAGATGGTTTGGGTAAGTAATTGTGTTGATTTTGCAAGCTCCAGGCTGAATCAAGTTAATCAACTCAGTATCACCTTCACTGTGTTGGCTATGAGGGTGCAAGACCAAGAAATTTGCTCACACTGACAAAGAAGACACGACAGTAATTTTGAACTCTCCAAATAGCTACTTCTAGGGACATCTGGAACATGCATGTGTAGTGTTGCTGGCAGCTAAGCCGGACCTTTTCGAAAATTGGCGATAACAAATTAAATTAAATAGCTAAAAGTATGAAAATAAAGATGTGAATGGATTAGGTCAAGAGCCGGGGGGTCACTTAAGACGACTTAGAGATCTGACAGTCCGTTCAGGCACAATTTGACCAGCTTGGTTTTCAGCTCAAATTGAGCTGAAAACAAGCCAGTCAAGTTGTGCCTGAACGGACTGTCAGATCTCTAAGTCGTCTTAAGTGACCCCCCGGCTCTTGACCTAATCCATTCACATCTTTATTTTCATACTTTTAGCTATTTAATTTAATTTGTTATCGCCAATTTTCGAAAAGGTCCGGCTTAGCTGCCAGCAACACTATGCAGCATGCATTTTAATATCTTTCAAAGATAGCAAGCTTATCTTATTGTACATATATAGAATGGCATTACCATATATGGACAGGCGCCCACTTACATACCTAGTTAGTCCATGCCCTGAAGTCACTTTGAAAAAAAACAACCCCAGGTCTTGTTTTTTTTTTTTTTTTTTTGAGAGCACTTTATCTTAGAGGGTATCTATGTACTTAAACAATAGATTTGTCATCTGAGATAATCGATAGGCAGTGAGAGGATTTACCAGCCCTGCCTATCACGCTATAGCCAGACCAAGGTCTGGGCATGAGGAAAAATGCCTTTACACACACCCCTAGGTTAGGGGTAGTGTGGGACTCAAAGCACGACATTTGCATGCCCAGCAGGCGTGCTCATTGTACAGTCCTACCCACTAAAACCTCACTACAATGCATCCATTGTACTGGAATTTCCCCTTCTTTTCTCAGAGCTGGTTCCCAGGTATCTTCCACTCGTTTCATAAATTCGTTGGTCCTTGTGATTTTTAGGGTGGTTACCTTATCAATTGTAAGTCTTTCATTGATCGCGCAATGCCACCTGGCTCTGATTTCGCCATCAGATAGGGCTTTTTCTTGTATGACTCTTTCACATCATAGGACCTATATCATGTATGCCGATTCTGATAGGAGGATTTGGAGGAGCCAGGTTGGACCCTTGTGTGCCATTTTTCGTTGTTGTCTCTGATTGTTCCTCCTTTGTCTGTTCGGGTATAGGGTTATGCTGCCATATCCTAGGATTGTCCCCAGGGTGATTTCAAGCCATGGGATGTTCCTGTGGGACCATAGAGATTTCGCCAGCCTCCATATGGTCTGTGTGGTTTTTTCTTTGCACTTTGTTAGTATATGGCTCATCAATTCTGTTTCGCTGCACATCCCACATATCTCTCTTTCCTCGTACCCATTGATATGTCTCCAGTACTTCCCAATCAGGTGGGTTCTGTGTATTGTTTTGTACAGGAACTGTTGTACGATTGGTCTGATCATTTTTTTCCTTGTGTTCTTCCATATCGCAGTGTTGGTTTCTACTTCTCCAGTTATTCTTTTTATGGCCATGCAGGTGAGTTGTAGGTTCTTTTCTGTGGTGTTCCTGGCTTCATGTGTTTTTCGTTCTAGGATTCCTTTGTATGCAGTCGCTTGCATCAGGGTTTGCAGCTTTGCTCCTTGGACCTCAAATTCTTCTGGGATTTCCAGATTTAGGGGGTCTGGGTGTCTTTTGTTCACTCCTCGTTTTGCTAGTGCGTTGCTGCCTTCATTGCCTGGATTCCCATCGTGTCCTTTTACCCATTGCATTGTCGTCTTTGCGGATCTGTGCCTCAGCAGGTGAGCTGCCTTCTTGAATAGGTTCGCATTTTTTATGCTGATCCAGCCGTCATTTTCCCAGGTCTCCAGGTATGTCGTCAAGCCCTCGATCACATATTTGGAGTCTGTTCGTATTTTGACCGGTTGATACAGAGGAACTATTTCCATTGCTGCTATGATGGCAGCTATTTCGCCTACTTGGTTTGATTGGGCATTCCTGGGGATTCTTATGGCATGGTTTCTTGGGTTGTTTTGTGCAAACCAGACACCACTCCTGCATCATGTGTTCTTTTTACCATTGTTCATGCAGGTGCCATCTGTGTAGACTGTGATTTCTTCACATCTTGGAGTGAGGCCTTGGTGCTTATATCATCAAGTCAAGAGGGTAGAGTTTCTCTCCGGGTTTGTGAATATCTGGAAACATTCCACTAAGCTATCTTTGCAGGTGATTGATGGGTTGAGGGTGATCTTCCCATCAGTTTGTCTGGCTCTTTCGTTTCTTAGTTTCCTTGTCCTTGTTAGAGACATTCCATCCAGTGGGTCTTGCACCATCGGGTTGTGTTTGGGTGGTATAAGCTGCAGTCTGGTAAGGGCCTCCATGGCACATTTGTGGGGGTTTCTGCATCCCAGGTTCCTATCGGTCATGCATTTACGGCATGTGCAGTTTCTGTTTTTTCGGTGGGTTGGGTGTTGAGCGGGATGGCGGAGTCTTGCTAAGCTTTTGATCAGGTCAGCCACTTTGGTGATGTTGTGTTGTTGGAGTAAGCATTTCACTGTCTTACTGGCTATGGGTTTCTGTTCAGCAGAGAGGTGGTACCACACAGGCAGTTGTGCTAGGAGGTGAGGCGTCATTCTGATCGCTGCAAGGTTGGTCTTATATTTTCGCGCAATTTTTAGCATTCTTTTGACATCATCGTTAAGGTGTTTCGCTCTTGCGCCTTTGAGCGGGGCTGTCCAAGTTTGCAGGAATGGGTTCTCCCTTGCTTTCTTGACTGACTGGGGTGGTGCCACTGTAAGTATTATGTGATCTGTTACTGTTGCCCATTTTTGGTGGGATGGGGAGAAGTTCAGGTATATCTTTAGCCAGATGATCTCAACTGCCTCGTTTCTAGATTTGACATCCAGGATGTTTAGTCCTCCTTTGAGGATAGGGCACTGGAGCGTGGCCATGGCTATTCTGGGCTTTGTGCCATGGTCCCATATGAACTTGCTTATGATGTCTGTCAGCATGTTTTCAATATGGGGTGGCATTCCTTGGGCTTTGGCCAGAAACTGGGTGTGGCCTCCTATGATTGCCTGTATGACATTGCATTTCCTGTTTAGTATGAGGTGAGCTCTTTCCCATAGGTCTAGTTTTGATTTAATGACATCCAGTATCGGTTCCCAGGAGGTCTGGTCATTTGCCTTGTTTCCAATCCATGTGCCTAGTATCCTCACAGCTTCCCCATCACGGGCAATTCTGATTCTTTGTGGTAAGGGATTTCTGTCTTGTGGGTTTATCTTCCTGGTTTCTACTACCATGCTCCTGTGGGCACTCTTCCCCATTGGTATGATTTCAGTTTTCTTGATGTTGAATCTTGCCCCTGACACTTTACACCATTTATCCAGGATCTCTTGTATGTGGTCTAGTCAGTCTTCTTTGTTCAGGAAGAGGTTGGTGTCGTTGGTGAACAGTGTAATCTTAATTGCATTTTTGATGCCTGGAACCATAATTCCTTTGATATTTGGGTCTGCCCATATATGGCACGCTAGAGGTTCAATTGCTAGGTCAAAGAGGGGGCAGGATAGGGGGTCTCCCTGTTGGACTCCGTGTTGTACTCTGAAAGTTCCACTGAAGACTCCATTGATTGCAACCTTGGTGTGGGCATTGTTATATAATGCCTGGACTGTCCGTATGAAGGGTTGGGGGAGGTGGAAGGCTTCTAGGGTTTTCCACAGGTAGTTGTGTCATATTTTGTCATACACCTTTTCTTGGTCCAGAGCTAATATGGCCCCATCTTCTTCAGTTACTTCCGCGTAGTTCAAGATCACTTTTGCTAGATGTATGTGGTCAAAGATCAACTGATTGGGGATGAAACCTGCTTGGTCTGGGTGTATAAGCTGGCTAACATGGTCGAGCAGTTGTATTGCTAGTACTTTGGTAAGTAGTTTGTAGTCTGTATTCAGTAATGTGATCGGTCTGTAGTTTCGGATATCTGTGGGGTCTTTCTTCTTAAAGATTGGGCACATCCAGCTGGTTGTAAAGTTTGTTCTATCATTGACTCCATTGTTACAATCCTGGGCCCTACCACCAATTTTCCGCTATTTTCTCACCATTTATTTCACGCTCTCAGTCACTCATTCCCCACTCGTTCCCTCACGCGCCGCTCGGACCGTCACCAAATCACCTGACAAGTCACCTGATGGACCACATGACTAATCCGCAGTCAACTATCACATGCCATCACTCCGCAGTCCGCAGCACTCCGCAGCATCACCAT
>Ga0307510_10001439_pt1 | contig 26186 bp, 22 predicted proteins | sample 12_EM_MG_FD_207224 | JGI IMG/M metagenome (GOLD analysis project Ga0307510, IMG submission 207224) | Populus trichocarpa ectomycorrhiza microbial communities from riparian zone in the Pacific Northwest, United States - 12_EM | ecosystem: Host-associated > Plants > Roots > Unclassified | place... | reverse complement strand
TGACCAATTTATACCCGGTATAAACAATGTATAATCCCACCAGAATAGACAAGATGCTATCCAGTACTAATATTTTGGTAAAATGGATCAATAACAGTCCCAAAACAAGGCCAATGCTTGTAACCATATCTGTTATAAGATGTTTACCATCCGCCTCAAGAGTTATTGAGCGCAGATGTTTCCCTCTTTTTATCATATATGCCCCCAAACCACCATTGACTAAACCGGTTGCACCGATTATAATTGCTCCCGTAACCAGGTCCTTAATCTCATGCGGATAAAAAATATTGTAAGCTGATTTGAATAAGATAACTATTCCGGCTAATCCGATTAATCCGCCTTCAATAAATACTGAAAAGAATTCAATCTTTCCATGACCATACGGGTGATTCTGATCACGTGGTTGCGCAGCCAGGTAAATACTAAAAAAAGCAAATGAGCTCGCTAATACGTTCACAATGCTCTCAGCAGCGTCGGTAAGTACAAAATTCGAAGAAGTTAAAAAGTAGGCAGTAAATTTTGCCAGCATTAAAACCGTGCCTGTAATAAGCGATATTAATATGAGCCTTTTTTGTTCGCGCAAAATATTCCGGGTTTGCGGGCAAATTTAGGAATAACATTTCGAAGTCCTAAGTCAATAGTTAATGTGCTAAAAATTAAAAAAGTTCCAAAAAGCTTGCACATTTCATGTATTCAATTATAAAATTTATAAAAATTGAGAAATGCTGCATAACCCCTCCTTATGAGTAAAGACTTTTCTATATTTGCCGCCGTAATAAAAATAAGTTAATTATGAGCGCATTAAGTAACAGAATCAACAACCTTGCAGAATCGGCAACCATAAAAATGGCCAAACTAGGCCGTGAGCTTGCCGCTAAAGGTGTTGATGTGATCAGCCTTAGTTTTGGCGAACCGGATTTTCATACCCCTGAGTACGTGAAGGAAGCGGCTAAGAAGGCCATGGATGAAAATTTCACCTATTATACACCCGTATCAGGCTATCCTGAATTACGAAAGGCGATCGCTGCTAAACTTAAGAACGAGAATGGCCTGGACTATGATTTTAGCCAGATCGTGGTTTCTACCGGCGCTAAACAGGCCATAGCCAATGCTGTACTTTGCCTGGTTAATCCTGGCGAAGAAGTGATCATACCTACTCCTTACTGGGTATCTTACTCAGAGGTAGTAAAACTAGCTGAAGGCAAAAGTGTATTTATTGATACTACTGTTGAGCAAAACTTCAAGATCACTCCTGAGCAATTAGAAGCGGCTATTACATCTAAATCAAAATTGTTCATGTTCTCGTCACCTTGTAATCCTACGGGCAGCGTTTACAGCAAAAATGAACTCGAAGGTCTGGCTAAGGTATTTGAAAAGCACCCTGATATCTACATCCTGTCTGACGAAATATACGAGCACATCAACTTTGTTGATAAACACGAATCAATAGCACAGTTTGACAGTATTAAAGACCGGGTAATCATCATCAACGGTTTCTCAAAGGCATTTGCTATGACCGGCTGGAGAATTGGTTACACTGCTTCAAACAAAGAGATAGCTGCTGCCTGCGATAAAATGCAGGGGCAGATCACTTCGGGGACTTGCTCTATCACCCAAAAAGCGGGGGTTGCTGCTAGTGAAGGTGGTTTGGATAGCGTTCTAAAAATGCGCGAGCAATTCAAAAAGCGTCGTGACCTTGTTTACGGCTTATTGAAGGAAATCCCGGGTGTGCATGTAAACCTGCCGGAGGGAGCTTTCTATTTCTTCCCTAATGTGACCTCATTCTTTGGTAAAAGCTATAATGGCAATACAATTAAGGATGCTGATGAGCTAAGCATTTACCTTTTGGAAGAAGCGCATGTAGCCACCGTAGGCGGTGATTCATTTGGTGATCCTAAATCGATCCGTATTTCATACGCTGCTGCCGAAGATAAACTGATAGAAGCAATGAAAAGAATCAAAGCTGCTTTGGCAAAATTAAGCTAATAAATAGCTTAGTAAAATAAGAAAGCCCGTTACGATATCGTAACGGGCTTTTGTCTAAAATAAATTTCTCTTAATTACAGTGTGAAACCGTAAGCAATACGTAAGTTTACAAGACCATAGTTTGCGCCCCCGCCTGAGAAGTTTTCGTAACGGGCGCCTACATCCCATGAGTGGTTAGCCCAACCAAGACCAGGTGATAAAAGGAGTCTTGTGCTTCCACCACCACCACCACCGGTTTCAAATCCAGCACCTGCTTCACCACTTACATAAATAGGTGAGTTAAAAAATACTTTGGCACCAGCCTTAACCGGAACTATCCCAGCATTAGGTGCTTTTCCTGTAAATGTGGCAACAGTGCCATTGGTAATAATAGTTTGTGAATAATTCTTACCAAAAAGATTATAATACCCAGAGGTAAGCATTATAGCAACATTTTTGTCAATACCGTACTGTAAACGTGCTGTACCTCCTAAATCCCACCCATAACCTGTATGAATGTCTCCAGTTGGGATACCGCCTTCAACTCCGACTCCCAGTCGCCATGCACTCTTATCTACAGTTTGTGCTTTAGCATTAGTTGCGAAGAATATAGCTACGGCCGCTACAGCTATAGCCATTAGTTTTGTTCCTTTTTTCATTGTTGTGTTGTGTTTGGTTAAACTTATAAGTGGTTTAATGTTAATGCCCCTTAAACAAATATTTTGCCATTATCATTTCACGGGGACACTTCCGCAAAGTAACGAAAGTTATTAAGAAATATTATTAACAAATGTTAATATGTTAAACTGTTGTCTGACAGCAATATTAAAATTCTCAATAAGGCAACTATGATAAAATGAAAATTTTCACCAAAATTTATTGTTCCGTTAACAGATTGTAAGCTTCTGTACTATATTCTATAGACTTTCTGCCCTAATTGCAAGGCATTTTTTAAAGAAAAAACCATGCAATAAAAAAGCTCCGGGGATGGAGCTTTTTAAATATGACAATACTATTATCCCTGGCTTTTCTAAAATACTCGAAATACATTACACCTCTGCATCACGGTCTGTGTCAGGTTTGTAATTCTTTTGAAGCTCAGCGAGACCCTTTTTACCGTACGCCGCTCTTGTAATCAAATAAAACAACACCGGTACAATAAATATTGCAAGCGAGGTAGCGGCAAGCATACCGCCAAAAACAGTCCAGCCTATGGTTTGCCTGGCTTGCGCACCAGCTCCGGAAGCGACAAGTAAAGGCCCCACCCCCAAAATAAACGCCATTGAGGTCATAATAATCGGTCTTAAACGCAGGCGTACCGCATCTAACGTAGCTTTTTCCAGTTCCATTCCCCTGTCCACACGTTCTTTAGCGAATTCCACGATCAGAATAGCATTCTTTGCAGCCAGACCTATCAGTGTTATTAAACCGATCTGAGCATATATATTATTATCCAAACCTTTATTAAAAGGCAAGCTCAAAAACAATATTGCCCCAAATGCCCCAAGCGGCACGGCCAGTAAAACGGAAAAAGGCACCGACCAGCTTTCGTATAGCGCAGCAAGGAAAAGGAAGACAAATCCAACAGACAACATGAAAATGTACACAGTCGTCGATCCGGATAAAATTTCCTCGCGACTCAAACCTGAGAATTCATACCCATACCCTTCGGGCAACGTTTTGGCAGCTACTTCCTGCAACGTTTTTATCGCATCACCGCTACTAAATCCCGGTGCAGAGTTACCATCAATTTCGGCTGACCTGAAAAGATTATAGTGCGATATCAACGGCGCATTTTCGATCATCTTGTAGGATGTAACAGTGCTTAAAGGCACCATTTGCCCAGCCTGGTTACGCACAAAGTATTGACCCAGGCTTTCTACATTCGTGCGGTAGTTAGTATCGGCCTGGGCAACCACGTGAAAATTCCGCCCGTAGACGGTAAAGTCATTTACAAAATAACTGCCCATATAGGTTTGCAGGGCGGCGTTAATATCAGAAATCTGTACACCCAACCTCTTTGCTTTTTCACGATCGATAGTTAACCGGTATGCAGGCGTCCGGGCAGTAAAGAATGAAAATGCCTTTGATATTTCTTTTCGTTTTCTTACTTCAGCTAAAAAATTTTGAAGCGTTTTTTCAAACGTATTAATGTCGCCCGCCTGCCTTTGTTCAAGTATAAAAGAAAAGCCCGCTGTAGTACCCAAACCCGGGACCGCCGGTGGGCGTATTACAACAACATTGGCCTCCTTAAATCTGCCCATCTTCTTTTGAATAACCCCGACAAGCTCTTCTGATGTTAATTTACGATCATCCCAGGGTTTTAGTTGAACGAATATAGTTCCGCTGTTAGATTTATTAGCAAAACTCACCACATTTAATCCGCCTAAAGCAGCGTAGTGGCCCACCTCCGGAATACTATCCAATAAATTCATCATCTCATGTAAGCGCGAAACGCTCCTCTGTGTGGATGAGGCTTCCGGCAGGTCGTAAGTTATATAAATACGCCCCTCATCTTCTGTCGGTATAAAGCCGGTAGGTTTATTTTTAAATAGTAGAATTGTCCCAACAACAATACATATCAGCAGGATAACAATAAATTTGGAGTTTTTGATACTCTTATCAACAGTAATTCTGTATCTGCCCGTTACTCTGCCAAACCACTCATTAAATTTAAAAAAGAACTTATCTAAACCTTTTGAATTTTCATCCAGCTTACGTGGGCGCAGCAGCAATGTGCACAAAGCAGGTGTTAACGATAATGCTACAAAGGCTGAGATCAATACAGATATAGCAATAGTAATAGCAAACTGCTGGTAAAGCCGACCAACAATACCCGGAACAAAACCTACAGGCACGAACACCGCGGCCAGAATTAATGCAATAGCAATTACCGGTGCCGAAATATCTTTCATTGCATGGCTTGTGGCTTCTTTAGGCGACATCCCATCCTCATCCATGTAATGTTGAACGGCCTCGACAACCACTATAGCATCATCCACTACTATACCGATAGCTAAAACAAAGCCGAAAAGCGTTAATGTATTAATGGTAAAATTCAATGGTATAAAGAATATGAACGTCCCTATGATGGACACGGGAATAGCCAAAACAGGAATGAGCGTTGTACGCCAGCTTTGCAGGAACAGAAACACTACAAAAATCACAAGCGTTAAAGCAATTACAAGGGTAACTATCACCTCATGGACTGATACTTTCACAACAGTCACCGCTTCAAAGGGAACAACATAATCGACATCTGTAGGAAACGACTTTTTAAGTTGTTCCATAGTCTTATACACATTCTCGGCAGTTTCAATTGCATTACTGTTCGGCGCCTGGTAGATTAATAAGTAGGCCGCTCTTTTATTATCAACAAATGAGTTACCTGCATAATTAAATTTACCTAACTCCACACGGGCTACGTCTTTTAAATGCACAACCGCCCCATTTCCAGGCTGAGTCCTTACGATGATATTCTCAAATTCCTGAGGCGTAGTCAATCTTCCATTTGCCAGTATAGTGTATTCAAAACTTTGCGTTTTCTCCTGAGGCGTCGAACCTACTGAACCTGCTGCCACCTGGGCATTTTGCTCCTGGATGGCACTCGTTACATCGGTTGCTGTCATTCCTAAAGCAGCAAGTTTATCCGGTTTGAGCCATATCCGCATACTGAAATCATCCGCCCTATTTATTACGTCACCCACACCTTTTGCACGCAAAAGTGCATCACGCACATAAACATTGCTATAATTATCAAGAAATGGCACGGTGTGACTCCCGTTTGGAGCAAAAATGGCTACGAGCATCAAAATACTGGGGTTACGTTTACGGGTAGTTATGCCCAGGCGCTGCACCTCCTGCGGCAAGGTTGGTGTAGCAATGCCTACCCTGTTCTGCACATCCAGTGCTGCAACGTTTATATCTGTACCTACTTCAAAATTAACAGTCATACTCATCTGACCGTTGCTTGTGCTGTTGCTTTGAAGATAGGTCATGCCGGGTGTTCCATTTACCTGTACTTCTATCGGAGTGGCGACAGTTTGCTCTACTGTTTGAGCATCCGCACCGGTATAGACTGTTGAAATATTAACTGTAGGCGGAGTAATTTCCGGATATTGACCAATCGCCAGGTTGGATATCGATAATATGCCGACTATGATTATCACCAGCGAAATAACAATGGCTGTAACAGGTCGTTTTATAAAGGTATCTGCAATCATTCTTTTTGTTTTTTAGAAAAGCCTGTGTTATTTCCCTTGTTTTGGTTGACCAGTGGCGCCTTGAGCGCCTGTACCACCTTGTGCTCCTTCTGGGTTAGCCAAAGTGATCTTCCCACCGTCGCGCAGACGCTGAAAGCCGTCAGTTATAATCTTATCCCCTTCATTTACCCCGGATAAAATCACCACATTATTTCCAACATGCGGACCGAGGGTTACTTTATGCTGCTTGGCAATAGTATCCTGGCTCTCAAACACAAAAAACTCTCCCATTTGCTCAATTAAAGCTTTAGCAGGAATTAATACCCGTTCACCTGATCCCTGGTTGAGCACTTTTACCACACAACTCATCCCATCTTTCAACGCATCCGTTTCATTTGGAAATTCAATTCTTACTTTAATTGTACCTGTTTGATTATTCACCCCTCTGTCAATAGCTCTTATTTTGCCGGGTTTATTATAGGTGGTTATGCCGTCAGATAACTGGAGTTTAAACGTAGAATCGGTGCCTTTTTTCTGAAGCTCATAAAAACGGCTTGCGTCCTGTTCGTTAATCACAAAATCAACCCCAATTGGATGTTCGCTTGATATGGTATTCAACAATGTAGTTCCCGGGCTTACCTGGGCGCCCAATTTCACCTGGGATATACCTATGCGACCTGTAAATGGCGCTGTAATAATGGAATAAGATAAGTCAGTTTTTGCAGATGCAACTCCGGCCCTCGCCGCAGCAACCTGGCTCCTGTTCGTCTCAAAAGCAGCAACAGCCTGATCGACAGTCTGACGGGCAACGGCATCCTCTTTTTGCAGATAAGTATAACGGTCGACATCTTTCTGCGCCTTTACCAGGTTGGCCTGGGCACTCGCTAAATTGGCAACTGCCTGGTCATAAGCAGCGACATATTTACGCCGGTCAATTTCGTAAAGCTCTTTACCCTTTTGAATTACTTCCCCTTCCTTAAAGAATATACCGGTAATAAAACCGGATACCTGGCTGCGCAATTCTACAGAATTAAGCGCCACAACCGTTCCCTGGAATTGATCATAATAAATCGCATCAGCTTTTTTAGCCTCGGCAACACTTACCGGTGTGGGTGGTATAGCGGCCTCCTGCTTATTTGGTCTGCCGCACGATGCAAGGGCTAATAAAACTAATGCACCTATATTATATATGTATTTAGTCTTCATCGATGATATGGTAATGAGGGTCAAATTTTAAATTCAATTTTGTTGTACAGATAAAGTTCCCAATGCTTTTTGCAAATCGATCTTGCTCGATAATACCTGGAAAAGTGCATTATAGTAATTCAATTCTGCCGTCCGGAGGTCAGATTGTGCAATAATTACATCAAGATAAATTTTGATTCCCTCACGGTATTGCAGGCTCACCACATGATACACATCTTTCGCCAGGCTAACGTTCTCTTTCAAAAATTGCCAGTTGGTATAATTACTTTTATAGCTTGCCAATGCCTGAACATACTCCGTGTTGATTGTATTTTTTGAATTGGTAATATCCAAATCGGCACGATCGACCTGGAGACGCGCCTTACTTAAGTTTTGCAATCGCTTATTACCCTGAAAGATCGGAAGATTCAGGGTCAACCCAACATAAGAATTTGGAAAAGACTTATTATAAAGCGATGAAAAACTATCGCTGAAGTAATTCAGGTTATAGACGCCGGTTGCTGATAGAGATGGCAAAAAGCCCCATTTATAATAATTAACATTGACATTTTGCAGATTCTTTTGAGTTTGCAGTAACTGGTACTCTATCCTGTTATTATAGTCCAGCTTCTGGTTTGTATCCGCAATAGCCTCCGTTTCAAAACGTGCAGAATCATAGGACAAGGTTACCTTACTTTCGGCTCCCAGCCCCATGATTTGTTTAAGATAGGCAACCTTACTTTTAATCGCTTCTTCTGTTTGCTTGCGCGATGCCAGTGAATTATTTAATGCGATGGTAGCTTGTTTATAATCCGTTTTATCAACGACTCCTGCATTATATTGCGAATGGGCGTCCTTCAGGCTTCTCTGTAGCCTGGTGATATCCTCATTTAAAATATCAAGTTGTTTTTGGGATAATAAAACATCAAAAAAGGCTTTGCTCACGTCTGATACAACATTGATCTGGCTGCTTGTTGTATTCTGCTTGTAATAAAGACGCGAGTATTTTGCAGCTTTGGCGGCTTGTAAAACATCATTATTATAAATTACCTGGTTAGCCTGCAAACCCAATGTAGACACATTATCTATATTCCCCGTAGTACTTGATGCAGTTGACGGCACTATCGGCGAACCCTTAAAGTAATAATTATATAAACCCGACCCCACTAGTTGCGGTAGCCATGCGGAAAGGCTGATATTGATATCGCGCTCATTTATTGCCTCATCAATGGCGGCTTGCTTTACTGTCGGCTGATTACGCAACGCATAGTCCACACATTGTTTTAAAGTGACTACTTTTGCAGACGTATCAACGCTGGTTTGAGCAGAAAGTAAAATTGGGAAACACAAAAATAAAAATAGAAACAGGTAATGTATTTTTGCCATAAGGTAGAATAATCATGCATTTTAACAAACAAAGTAGGGGCAATGTTCCGTAAATTTTAGTAAATTTACTCCAAACCGGCGAATATGGCACAATTATGAACAAAAGAAAATTAACAACAATATTTTTTACTAATTGCCATAAAACCACTGATTTGAAACCAACTTTTCCGGCTTTTTTAAAAAAATGAAAATTTGTGACATGAATTAAATAAAAAATTTAATTAATTTGCCTTTCGGGAATTTACTTTATTCATGAAATGTAATGTAAACATTCTCAGTTATCTAATATTTAAGTTATAAACTTATTCATGATATTTTTACATAAAATTAAAGCAAAGCTAATACATGGGTAAAAAACTACATGATAAAATTGCGTTGTTTAAAGACGCAGAGATGGCAAGGGAAAAAGGAGTATATCCCTTTTTCAGGCCCATCGAATCCGGTCAGGACACGGAGGTTATTATCGATGGTCAGCGTGTATTAATGTTTGGCTCAAACTCTTATTTAGGCTTAACCAGTCACCCTAAAATTAAAGAGGCTTCTAAAAAAGCAATTGATAAATATGGTACCGGCTGCGCCGGCTCAAGATTTTTAAACGGAACTCTTGATATACACATCGAATTGGAGCAAAGGCTTGCCGACTATGTTGGCAAAGAGGCCTCTGTTCTTTTCAGTACAGGCTTCCAGGTAAACCTGGGTGTCTTGTCTTCTATCACTGGTCGTAACGATTATTTGATACTTGATGAATATGACCATGCATCGCTGATAGATGGAAGCCGTCTTTCATTTTCAAGGGTGATTAAATACGCCCATAATGATATGGCCGACCTGAGGCGCAAATTAAGCATTTTGCCCGAGGACGCTGTAAAGCTGATCGCTGTTGATGGCATATTCAGTATGGAAGGCGACATCGTTAAGTTACCTGAAATAGTCCAGCTGGCTGATGAATTCGGTGCCAATATTATGGTAGACGATGCACATAGCCTCGGAGTGATTGGTGAAAATGGTGCAGGTACGGCTTCACATTTTGGTTTAACACCTGAGGTGGATCTTATCATGGGTACGTTCAGTAAATCATTAGCCTCATTAGGTGGTTTTATAGCGGCAGATTTTGCTACCATTGATTATCTGAAACACCGTGCCCGTTCGTTAATGTTTAGTGCAAGCATGCCTCCTGGTGCGGTTGCAAGTGTAATTGCGGCACTGGATATTATACAATCAGAACCTGAAAGAATTGCCAAATTGTGGGAAAATACCAACTACGCCCATAAACTGCTGGTTGACGAAGGATTTGACCTTGGGCCAACAGAAAGCCCTATCCTGCCGATCTATGTACGTGATAACGAAAAGACCTTCCTGGTTACAAAATACCTGCAAAATGCTGGCGTATTTGTAAACCCTGTAGTATCGCCTGCCGTTCCATCCGACTCCTCATTACTCCGCTTCTCATTAATGGCAACACATACGTTCGCACAGATTGAGGAAGCTATAGACAAAATCAATAAAGTCTTTAAAGAGGTCGGTGTATCGATGATCAAAGAAAATATATAAAGAAGAAATATAAAGCTGTCATCCTGGTAAAACTACCGGGATGACTTTTTTAATACCAATTAAACCAATTGTCCCCTATGAAAAATGTAGTTCCGGTTAGTAATAAAAAAGAACTCGCTAAATTTATTGACTTCCCTCACGATCTTTATAAAAATGATCCATACTACGTACCGGAATTATTCATTGCTCAACGGGACTTATTAACCACTCACCCCTTTCATAAACATTCGTCATTACAAAATTTTTTAGCTTATGACGGTGATAAAATCGTAGGACGTATTGCGGCTATATACAACACCAATCATAATCAGTTTAACAATGTTAACGATGGTTTTTTTGGTTTTTTTGATTGTATAAATGACCAGGAAGTTGCAGACCTGTTGTTTGCTAAAGCTACCGAATGGCTTAAAGAAAAGAAGGTATCTAAAATAGTTGGCCCTGTAAACCCTTCGACTAACGAGACTTGCGGTTTACTGGTAAAAGGTTTTGACAGTTCGCCAATGGTGATGATGACCTACAACCCTGCTTATTATGTTGACTTAGTAGAAAAAGCGGGGTTCAAAAAGCAGGTTGACCTTTTGGCCTGGTCTTGGGATAAGACAAGTTACAATGATAAATCTGTCCAATTGCTTGATAAGTTACAGGACCGGTTAAAACGAAGTGATGTTACTATCAGGAAAGTAAATCTGAAAAAATTCAAAGAAGAAGCTGCCGCTCTGCGCGAAGTATACAATACTGCATGGGACAAAAACATGGGGTTCTTTCCCATGACCAATGAGGAGTTTGACTATACCGCCAAAGATCTGAAAATGATCCTTGATCCTGATTTCTGCTTTTTGGCTGAACAACATGGTAAAATAGTTGGCTTCGGTGTAGCTATCCCGGATATTAACCAGATATTAAAAACCATTAAACGAGGCCGGTTACTTCCTACAGGTATTTTTAAACTTTTGCTCGGAAAAAGCAAGATCAAAGGTATAAGAATCATGCTGTTGGGCGTTATTGATGGCTATCGCAAGATGGGTATCGAGGCCGTCTTATATGGCAATATTATTAAGGAATACCGCAGGAAAGGTTTGGAATATGCTGAAGCATCATGGACATTGGAGCATAATGACATGGTAAACCGGGCTATTGAGGCTATTGGCGGTGACCAATATAAAACATACAGGATATACGAAAAGACTATTTAAATACCCCCACACCTATTTTTTAACAAGTTACCATGCGAAGTTTGAATTTCAGGCTGACTAATTTCATATTTCGGTCAACTTTGTAAATTTGCAATATTCTTTGGCAAAAAATATTGTCCTTTGGGCATTCTAACAAACGCATGGCTTTTGCCATAACTACTAATTACTTGAAAAAATAAAACATGAAAACCAACATTCAACCAGCTAAAGGCAAATTGGGTATCTTGATACCTGGTTTAGGTGCAGTAGCTACCACATTGATCGCCGGTGTTGAAGCCGTAAAAAAAGGCATATCACAACCTATTGGTTCACTTACTCAAATGGGCCACATCCGCTTAGGAAAAAGAACTGAAAACCGTTACCCTAAAATTAAAGATTTTGTGCCCCTGGCGGACCTGAATGATATTGTTTTCGGCGGTTGGGATGTTTATGAAGATAATGTTTACCAGGCCGCAATGCATGCCAAAGTTTTAGAACCAGGGCTTTTGAATGCCATTAAGCCAGAACTGGAAGCCCTTAAACCAATGAAAGCGGCTTTTGATAGAAACTACGCCAAAAACCTGGTTGCTACGCACGTTAAACAAGGTACCAGGCTGGAACTTGCCGAAGCCGTAATGGAAGATATTAAAAACTTCAAAGCGCAGCACGGATGCGACAGGATAGTTTTAGTATGGTGCGGTTCAACCGAAATTTATTACGAGGCATCCGAAATACATCAATCGCTGGCTGCTTTTGAGCAGGCTTTGGCAAATGATGATAAGCTGATCTCGCCAAGCATGATCTATGCATATGCTGCACTTAAATTAGGTATACCTTTTTCAAATGGCGCTCCTAACCTGACTGTTGATATACCTGCATTGGTAGAATTGTCAAAACTGACCAATACTCCTATAGCTGGTAAGGACTTTAAAACCGGGCAAACCCTGATGAAGACTATCCTTGCTCCTGGTTTGGCTGCAAGATCATTAGGTATCAGCGGGTGGTTCTCAACCAATATATTGGGCAACCGTGATGGTTTGGTTCTGGATGATCCGGATAACTTTAAAACCAAAGAAGTTTCTAAATTGGGTGTACTGGAAGATATTCTACGTCCAGAAGATAACCAGGAATTATATGGAGATATTTATCATAAGATCCGTATCAACTATTACCCTCCGCATGGCGACAATAAAGAAAGCTGGGATAACATCGACATCTTCGGTTGGTTAGGTTATAAAATGCAGATCAAGATCAATTTCCTTTGCCGTGATTCGATCCTGGCAGCGCCTATTGCATTGGACCTTGCTTTATTCAGCGACCTTGCAAAAAGAGCTGAAATGAGCGGTATACAGGAATGGTTGTCTTTCTATCTGAAATCACCACAAACTCTACCTGGCTTAAGACCAGAGAATGACATATTTAAACAATTAATGAAACTGCAAAATACACTTCGCCACTTAATGGGCGAAGACCTGATCACTCACCTGGGATTAGATTATTACCAGGACCTGGTTGAAGTATTATAATGCTTTTTCATAAGCTATTCTCCACGAGCCTGGGCATAGGTTACATTGGTAAAGGCGCCGGAACAGTTGCTGCTGTTTTTTGCTGCATTTGCTGGTACTTTGCCTGGGCCAGTGGATATCAACCTGTCACTGCTTTAATAGTCACTGCAATCATAACCTTACTCGGCATTTGGTCATCAAATGTCGTTTCAAAAATATGGGGTAAGGATCCTTCCCGTGTGGTTATTGATGAAGTTGCCGGAATGTGTATCAGCCTTCTTTTTGTACCGGTAACTATAAAATATTTAGTCGTTGCACTTATCCTGTTTCGCTTTTTTGATATCGTAAAACCACTATTTATCAAAAAAATGGAAAAATTTTCCGGTGGCTGGGGAATTATGCTTGACGATGTCCTGGCCGGAATCTATGTCAATATATTGTTACAAGGCGCTCTTTGGCTGAAGTTATTCTGAATAAAATACTAAATAAATTTATTAATCGTTTGATTAATTTTGACTTTTTGACCACAAAAGTCTGAACGGAATTTTTCTATTTTTGCGGGTAATGATAACCCGTTAAACTTATTCTGAAAATTTCAGTCTGACAGGGCGAAAGTTAGAAAGCAAATGAAATGATTCGTTGGAACTAAAGAAACAGACGTGTGTTGTAAGATACGGGGTTTGTCAACTGAATCAAATTTGTCTTGTGATTTCTAAAAATTGTATCAATTATTAATAATAATAAAGTTACGTTGTACAACTATCCCGGGAAAAATGAGTTTGTATTCGCGTAGCTGCATAGGGCACATGGATTTTAAAAATATTTATTTACGAATATTCGTTCTAACGCTATTACTCTTTTCATCATTAATAACCTATGCCCAGGTAACAAAAGTGAGTGGTGTGGTTACGGATGCAAAAACCCGGCAAAGCCTCCCATTTGTGAATGTATTTGCAGGAGATAGTTCTGTTAATATTACAGCTGACGAAGAAGGAAAATATGTTTTGGAATCTAAACTTAACAAGCCTTTTAACCAGATTAAAGCATCTTATGTAGGATACAAGCCTGCTACAATTAATGTTACTCCCGGTCAGGAACAGATTGTCAATATCAGGTTAGTGCCTATCGCACAGCAATTGGGCGAAGTGGTGATCAGATCAGGTAAAAAAGCCAGGTATCGCAATAAAGACAATCCGGCTGTAGAGTTGATACGACAAGTAATAGCCCACAAGGAAGAGAACCGACCGGAAAGCTATAACTATGTGCAGTACAAGGAGTATGATAAAATGATGTTTTCTGTGCTTAATGTTTCCCCAACTATAGCAGACAAAAAGTTTTTCAGAAAATATAAATTTCTGCTCGAGAACCGCGATAGCACATCCGTTCCGGGAAAAAATCTTTTGCCTATATATCTTGATGAAAAATTGAGTCAAAGCTATTATCGCAAATCTCCGGAAAAAACCAGAAAAGTGATATTAGGGGAAAAGAGCGTTAATTTCGGAAGCTATATAGATAATGAGGGTTTGGGTCAATACTTTAAACACATGTATTATGAAGTAGATATTTATAAGAATAACGTCTACCTCATGACCAATCAGTTTTTAAGCCCGATTTGTGATGCCGCTCCTACTTTTTATAAGTTCTTTATTACAGATACAATCGTAGTTAATAATACGAAGGTTGTTGAACTTAGTTTTACGCCCCGCAATACTACCGATATGCTTTTCGAAGGCAAAATCTATGTTACGCTTGACGGGCATTATGCAGTGCAACATGTTGGCCTTACTGTAAATAAGAACATCAATATCAATTTTGTAAAGTCTCTGCATGTTGACCAGGACTTTGAACAAAATCCTGATATGCGGTATCATTTGAGTAAAAGCAACACAATTGTTGATTTCTCATTTAACAAAAAAGGGAAAGGTGGTTTATTGGGAATAAGGACCATCACTTACAAAGATTACCAGGTCAATAAAGCCTTGCCCGATACAGCCTACGCGGGGCCGGCACTGGTAACAACAGATGAGGCAACACGCAGAAGCAGTGATTTCTGGGCAAAAAACCGTTTGGATACACTTACGACTGCTGAATCAAAGGTGTATCATAATATCGATACGTTGAAAAGTATGCCATCTTACCGGCGTACTATGGATATAATCAGCCTGGTTCTTGCAGGTTATAAATCATTTGGCCCATTTGAAATTGGCCCGGCTAATACATTTTACAGTTTTAATCCTGTAGAGGGCTTGCGGTTAAGATTTGGAGGGCGCACCACGCCTGAATTAAGTAAACGATATTATTTTGAAACTTACGGGGCATATGGTTTTAAAGATGAAAAGTGGAAAGGCTTTTTAAGCGCCACTTATTCACTTAATGATAAATCCATTTATAGATTTCCACAGAATTATATCAGGGCCAGCTTCCAGCGTGATACCAAAATACCGGGTGCCGCATTACAATTTGTACAGGAGGATAACTTCCTCTTATCATTCAAGCGTGGTGAAAATGACAAATACCTGTACAATGACTTTTACAGGTTAGACTATGTACATGAATATGAAAACCACTTTTCATATGCCTTTGGTTTGAAAAAATGGACCCAGTCCCCCGCGGGTACATTAGCATTTGTTAACGAGGTGAATGGTGTACCGAATAACATTAACCAACTCACCACAACGGAAGCTACATTAACATTACGTTATGCCCCTCACGAACAATTTTACCAGGGTAAAATATACCGTATACCTATTACCAGCAAGTACCCGGTGATACAGGTGGATTTTACCCAGGGTCTTAAAAATGTTTTAGGCGGTGAGTACAATTATGAAAATTTACATTTCAGATTGGATAAGCATTTTTTCTTCTCACAGCTTGGTTACGCCGACGCGACTGTTGAATTAGGTCATATATTCGGGCAGGTACCTTTCCCTTTATTAGGTATACCACGTGCAAATCAAACCTACGCTTACCAGGTGGACTCATACAACTTAATGAACTTTTTGGAGTTCACCTATGACCATTATGAAAGCATAGCGCTCGACCAGCATTTTAATGGCTTCTTTTTTAATAAGATACCTTTATTAAAAAAATTAAAATGGCGCGAGGTAATTTCGGCTAAAGCATTATGGAGCGGCATAAGGGATCAAAATAACCCAAACCTGCATCCTGACCTGTATAAGTTACCAACAGATGAAGATGGCAAACCGGTTACCTTTATCATGACCAATACGCCATATATAGAAGGCAGTGTGGGTATTGAAAACATTTTTAAATTCTTCAGGGTCGATCTGGTGAAGAGGTTTAATTACCTGGATGATCCTAATATTGCTAAAATCGGCGTTAGGGTTAGGGCAGATTTTAATTTTTAACTTAATTTTGTATATTAGAATTGCAACTATGGAGCATCAAACATCATTACGCACCAATCTTCAACTGGGAATCTATAAAGTAATAGATCCGGTTGTAAAAGTATTGATCAAATTGGGACTTACTCCAAACGTGGTTACTACCATAGGTTTTATGTTAAACCTGGGTGTTGCTGTCATATTTATTATAGGCGCCGAGGAAGGAAATCGAGGGGATCTTACCTATGTAGGCTGGGCAGGCGCGCTGATCCTGTTTGCGGGTCTTTTTGATATGCTCGACGGTCAGGTTGCCAGGCTTGGTAACATGAAATCGACTTTTGGCGCGTTATATGATTCGGTTCTGGACCGCTATAGCGAATTAGTGATGTTTTTAGGTATCTGTTATTACCTGGTGGCACACCACTATTTCCTGAGCTCTATTTTTGCTTTTATTGCGTTGATCGGCTCCATGATGGTGAGCTACGTACGCGCACGCGCGGAAGGACTTGGGGTTGATATTAAAGGTGGATTGATGCAAAGGCCTGAAAGGGTAATTACACTTGGCCTGTTTGCTATGTTGTGTGGAGTTACGTCTTTATATATCGGCGGTAATTATAAACTGTATGTCCCCGGCATTAAATTCCACGTATTTGAAACCATGTCTATTTTCACGTTCCCTATAGTTGCACTTGCCATTTTAACTAATGCCACAGCCATCAGGCGTCTTATCGATGCTAAAAAGGCCCTCAGTAAAAAATAATATCATACTCTCTTTTTAATTTAATGCGATTACATCTCATACTGCTTTTTTGCCTTGCTTCCTTAACATCCGTTTACGGTTACCCTAAAGATGATCTGAAAGGTCCCGATTTGGATACCAGGCCCTATCCTGTACCACCGGTCAGCAATGAAAGGCTTTTTTATTTACAGCGCACTTCCAATTTTAATACGATCGTTTACGATCTGAATATAGGCAGTGACGGTAAGCTGAATACTGATGAGCCGGTAAAAACTTACTGGATCAGATATGCTGAAAACGGGCAGAAACAACAATTAAGTTATATTCAACGTAAATTTGCTTACGGTTTAACTGCTAAGGCGTTAAATAACGGCAATTATGATATCAGATTTGTGTCATACAAAAAATTTCCGCTCACTTTAATGAGGTCAGAAGACGGAAAATATCATATATTCGCATTAATTGCGCAAAAACAGGTAATAATCAACCGTATTTTTGTAAAAATAGACGGTGGTTCCTTTTGGCTTCCTAATGTGACTTATGTAGAAGTAAAAGGCTCGGACCCGGAAACAGGCAGAGAAATAGTTGAACGTTTTAAACCCTGAAGTGATGAAAAAGAAATATGTTTCCAATTCGCAGGAATCTGCGAGAATGTTTAAAAACGACTTATTAGAAAGTTTATCTAAGGTGCATTTTTTGGTACCAGTATTCATATTTATGCCGGTAATAGGGTATTGTATTTACAGGGCTTTCTTCGTGGTAGAAATACCTGCTCTTACTTTTATAGGCTTATTTATTGCGGCACTGTTTGTATGGACACTGGTTGAGTATATTATGCACCGTTTTGTATTCCATTATGCACCTCCTGATAAACCATGGGCGCAAAGGCTCCATTTTATATTTCATGGTGTTCATCATGATTACCCAAGTGATGCCAAACGTTTGGTGTTGCCTCCCTCTGTAAGCATTCCGCTGGCAACGGGCTTTTTCTTTTTGTTTAATGCCATTTTGCCGGTTAATTATATCTGGGGTTTCTTCCCGGGATTTATTTTGGGTTACTTATTTTATGATGAATCCCATTACGCCATACACCACTTTAACTTTAAGGGGAATATCTGGAAAAAGATAAAACAGCACCACATGCTGCACCATTACCAGGACCCGGATAAAGGCTATGGCGTAAGTTCTCCTTTCTGGGACAAAGTATTCCGTTCAGATTTTATTAAAAAATAATGATGGATAATGGCACTGACCATGTCAGCAGAGTTACTGTAAGCTCTGTGTTTGCTGTTTCTATAGTATCATTCGCTTACTTATTATTCTCAGCATTTTTAGTTGGTTTTAAATCCGACCAGGTCGTGCTGGTATTGATCTTTAACTCACTTTACTACCTTTCGGCTATCACCCGTAAGTTTATTTTAGGCTTCGCTATTTTTATCGTGTACTGGGTCATCTTTGATTACATGAAGGCCTTCCCTAACTATAATTACAACACGGTACATATTGAAGACCTTTACAATTTTGAAAAGCATCTGTTTGGCATTCCTTTTCAAAATAAGCTACTCACGCCAAACGAATACTGGCGAATAAATGGGCTTACCTTTCTTGATATTTTGACCGGCATCTTTTATTTGTGCTGGATACCCGTTCCCTTGGCTTTTGCTGCTTACCTGTTCTTTACCAGGAGAAGGCAGTTCTTGTTATTCTCGCTCACCTTTGTACTGGTTAACTTTATAGGTTTTGTGATATACTATCTATACCCCGCAGCGCCTCCCTGGTACGTGCAATATCACGGCTTTGCTTTTCATACACTTACAGCCGGGAACACTGCAGGGTTGGCCAAATTTGATTCTTATTTCCACGCCGGCATCTTTAAATCGATATACGCAAAAGGATCAAATGTTTTTGCAGCGATGCCCTCTTTACATTCCTCTTATCCTGTCATAGTTTTATATTATGGAATAAAGAACAAATTGGGCCGGGCTAATATTTTCTTCTTCATCGTTATGATCGGGATATGGTTTTCGGCCGTATATCTCAGTCATCATTATGTGCTGGATGTATTAGCCGGTATGTTATGTGCTGTAACAGGGATCACTTTATTTAACATTCTACTATCAAAAGCCGGCTGGTTCAAAAGATTTATTGATAATTACGAAAACCTGGTTAAGTAGGGAATTGGAGAATATACTGTACTAATTACTATACTGTACCTCAATACATGGCAATCTGCCAGCCTTTATATCAACAATCTTCTTTTCCAGCCTACGGCCCTCCAATCGTCATAATACAGCAAGTTTAATCAGAGTTTTAGTATTAGGGCACAAAGTTTGTTCATCATAATCGTCAATCTTATGAAATTTATGCCTTACACAAAAAAGATTATACTACTCGTTTTATTTTTTTGCAGTTCCTATACCCTATTTGCAAAAGCAAATAGCATTGATAGCCTATATGAACAGGCTCCTGTAAAAAACAACCCAATAGATAGCCTGAAACAAGAGCTGAACGCAATCATTGATGATTCGTTAAAGGCACCGATATATAGCCAGCTGGCCGCTCAATACTTAAAGTACGACACCATAAAAAACAAAAAGGAGCGTCACGCTTATCAGAATGAGGCTATAGCCAACACACTTTCTGCTATTCATTATTATTCAAAATACGACGATACCACAGGTTTGCGGCAGAGTTTTGATGTGCTGGCGACTGTCTATCATGCACAGCATAAATATGTCCAGGCAAAATGGTTCAGTATTCAATCCAATTCGTTGTCACGTGCTACAAATGACAATCCCAATATCATCGCATCCCTGCTGGAACTGTCATCCATCAAAACAGATATTAAGGACTATACCCTTGCTATGCGCGATTTGAATGAAGCTTTAGCATTATCGTCTCAGAATAAATTACCGAAACTTGAATCAGAAGTGCAGCTGCGTTACGCGATGCTTTATAATGTGATGAAGAATTACGAAAAGGCGTCTATCGCCATGAAAAGGCATAACGCAATTGATGACAGCATAAAAAAGGATAATGAGGCACGAATGATGGCTAAGCTTCAAGCTGTTGACTCAATGCAGCAGGCCAAAAAAAAAGTATATATAATAAGCAACAAGAAGCGTTACGCAAAAAAGACAGCCTTATTGTCGTCCTTGTAATCATTATTGCGTTGACAACTGTCGCCTTGTTTCTTCTTTACAGGCGGAAAAGACGTGGGTACTGGCGTTCAAAAGTTAAGCATCACCACCATCCCGGACAATAAACAAATAGATTCCCTAACGTATAACATTAATTTAAACCTGTCGTTTTTTTAGATGTCATATGAGTATGAAGAGATTGTTTTTTGGCGGAGTATCAATATTGATCATTTTATTCACCTGCGTTTCGGAAGCGCCGCAGCGTAATAGTAATAATAATGATCGTTTTAAACAGGAATTTCTTAGCCGCATTAACCAAATTCGCAAAAAGGGCTGTAATTGCGGTGTTACCTATTTCCAGCCTGCCCCACCCATGACATGGAATGATGACCTTGAACAAGCTGCACGCGGTCACGCACTGGATATGTCGGAACGGAATTACTTTAGCCACACCAGCAAAAATGGCCGGAGTATGTCAGACCGTGCAATTGATGCAGGATATAATTACAAAGGCTTTAAGACTTTTGCGGTAGGCGAAAATATAGCCCAGGGACAAATGAGCATAGCCGAAGTAATGAACGGCTGGCTGCATAGCGAGGGGCATTGCCGCAACCTGATGAACCCCGTCTTCAGGGAAGTTGGCATTGCTGAGATTGATCATTACTGGGTACAGGACTTTGGTGGCCGTGAGTCCTTCTCTCGAAAGGAACAGGAAATGATCAAGAGCGGGAAATATAAACTTATACAAAAAGAAGTATCAGATGGGCATTAATTCCAGCCCATCAGCTTCATCATTCTTATAAACTCTGGGTGTAGCGACGCCTCAATGCAGATGGTTTCATTACTTACGGGATGATTAAATGTTAACGACGAAGCATGCAATAACATCGTATTCATCTCCCACTTCTCTGTAAATAATTTATTCTGCTTGTTACAGCCATGCGTGCGGTCACCAATAATAGGATGAAATATGTGGGCAAAATGTTTGCGTAATTGGTGCATACGCCCGGTTTCAGGCATTGCTTCTACCAGGGAATATCTTGATGTGGTATGCTTTCCCAAAGGTACGTCCAACTCTGCACGCTTCAAGGTATGATAAGTTGTAAAGGCATCCTGTAAAGTGCCGTTTTCTTTTCTCAAGGCATAATCGATATCCCCCCCATCTGGCGTATGTCCCCGCAAAATAGCCAGGTATTTTTTGCTGACCAGGTTATCAGCAAATTGCTTCTGCATTTCTATTTCGATTGGCTTACTGAATGCAAAAAGCAGTACACCACCCGTTTTCCTGTCTATCCTGTGAACCGGGTACACCTTCTGCCCTATCTGGTCGCGTAATAATTGCAGGGCAAATTCTTCAGCATCGGCAGCGATAGATGAACGATGCACCAGCAGGTCATGCGGTTTATTGATGGCGATCAGGTGCTCATCCCTGAATAAGATATCCAGCATTTACGAACCCTGTTTTTTAGGAGCGGGTTTATTTTGATCAGGCTGATTTTGAGCAGGCTTTTTCTCCATAGGGCCGCGTTTGTAAACGATCAGCCCATTTAGAAAATTACGCAATAGCTGGTCGCCGCAAGGTTTAAAATTAGGGTGTTCCTTATCACGGAATATCGCACCTAATTCTGTTTTTGTAGTAGCGAAATTGACCAGGCTGCAAATATGAACAATATCATCATCCCGCAGTTGCAGCGCCACACGCAATTTTTTCATTATATCGTTATTGCTCATAGAGTATCAAGCTTTTTATGCAGCAAAGTTAGCTTTTTAAGTCCGAAGGCCCATATCAAAAAGCGTCAGTTACAAGCTTAAGACTTATGACTCAAGACTTAGTACTTATTCCGTACCTTTGCAGCCAAATTAAACGCTTGTGTGGGCAGAGAAATTAAAACTGAGTAAACAATTAGTAAGGTCGGTAACCGAAGCAGGTTACTTTACACCTAAAGAGATACAATCCAAAACCCTTAGCCGGATTATTGGCGGCCAGGACATTATTGCCGTCTCGCCGGAAGGCAGCGGCAAGACAACTGCTTATATTCTTGGGGTATTGATGCGCTTAAAATATGGCTTTGAAGAAGCCCCAAGGGCATTGATCCTGGTACCTAATAAAGATAAGGTACTGGAAGTGATTGCTCAATTTGAACTTCTAAATAAAAATGCAAGCATCCGGGTAGTTGGTTTATATACCGAACCATCTATACAGCCCCAGATGGATGCTTTGGCCGATGGAGCTGACATTGTAGTGGCTACTCCCGACAGGGCGCGTGCTATCTATCTAAAGCTTGGTTTAAATCTGAACAAAATCATCATGCTTGTAATCGATGACGCTGCAGAAATTGTAAAACAAGGGGCTCAATTGCCCGTAGCAGAATTGGCGAACAGTATTATCAAATGCCAGCACCTGGTATTTACGGAAGTGATGCATAGTAAATTGCAACAGATGATTGAGCCTTTTATGAGCATGCCCGCTTTAATAGAAGTAGAAGAACTAGGTGAGGCAAAAGCGGAGATACATATCCAGTCATTGTACCTTGTTCCGAATTTTAAGACTAAACTAAACCTGTTGGCTTTATTGTTAAAAGATACTGAACCAGAGGTCAAAACTACTGTTTTTGTAAGTACGCGTTTAAATGCCGAGAAAGTGTTCAACCATCTTAAGCCTATCCTTAAAAATGGAGTTGCCATACTTAACCCGATGATGTTTGAATCCAGAGGCTTTGCATCGATAACCGAGTTTATAGATCAGCAAGAATCGCGTGCGCTGATTATTGCCAATGAATTATCAGGGTCTTATGATTTAAGCGACATATCACAATTGATCCATTTTGAAATACCTGAAGACACGGAGACATTTGTACAGCGCATGATAAAAGACAGTACTGATGATAGTGAAGTATCATCAATTATCTTTGCGACCGAACTGGAATTGGCTTTAGTGAAGAGGATTGAGCAGACAATAGGGCAAAAGGTAATCATTAATGAGCTTCCGGAGGGCTTGCATATTATTATTGAACAAAAGGATAAGAAAACGGTTAAATCAGAAAAAACAGCAAAAACAGATATAACCGAACGTGGTGAAGCTTTCCATGAAAAGAAAGCGAGCAATAAAAAAGATTATAATTACAGTGCCGGTACCAAAGCTAAAATGACTAAAAAGAAAAAGCACTCATGATTGAACCATTTGACATAGAACTAAATGGAATTATTTATTCTGTATTCCCGGAGGGGGAAGGTATTTATGCCATTTTTAAAGAAGGCGTGGATTACATCAGGATACAAAAAGATACCGAAACTCATTGGCTAAAACTTGACCAGGAAACAGAAATGCCACTTTTTGATAACGATGAAGAGGCAAATGCCATAGGACGGGAAATTGAAAATTATAAAGAAGAGTAAAAATTTTATAACAAATTATAAATGTGCAGTTAGCCGTTCCAATTAATTGAGAGAAATGATTAGTTTTATTTTTAAATCACCCTAACTAATTATTTCGCAATTAAAAACTATGACCGCAAACCCCACTGACGACTTTCAAAAAACACCTACCCGACTTTACTCTTTAGACGCCCTCCGTGGCTTTGACATGTTTTGGGTAATGGGCGCCGAAGAGATATTCCATTCTTTGGCAGATGCCACCAAGTGGGGGCCATTTATGGCCATATCCAACCAATTGACCCACCCTGCTTGGAACGGTTTTCATTTGTATGATCTGATCTTTCCATTATTCCTGTTTATGGCAGGCGTATCTACTCCATTTTCTGTGGGCCGCGAATTGGAAAAAGGTAAAACCAAAAATCAATTACTATTAAGAGTAATCAAAAGAGGGCTTATCCTGGTAATATTAGGGATTATCTACAATAATGGCCTGCAGATCAAACCCATACACGAGATTCGATTTGCATCGGTTTTGGGGCGTATAGGTTTGGCTTATATGTTTGCTAATATCATCTACATATATTCAACTGAAAAATGGCAGATCGTTTGGTTCTGGTCGTTAATAGTTGGGTATTGGCTGTTATTAAAATTCACTGCGGCACCCGGCTTTCCGGCTGGCGATCTGACCATGCAAGGCAACTTCGCTTCATATATGGACAGAACAATCTTACCCGGTCGTCTGTATCTCGGTATACATGATCCGGAAGGGTTATTCTCTACTATACCTGCCATCAGTACTGGCCTGTTAGGTATACTGACGGGTATCACCCTCAAAAAGGCAACCCTTACACCACAGCAAAAAACTTTAAGGTTAGCTGTTGTAGGCGTGATCTTTTTAATATTGGCGCAGATATGGAACCTGGATTTCCCGATCAATAAAAATCTTTGGACAAGCTCGTTCGTACTTAATGTCGGTGGCTTGAGTTTATTGCTGATGGCACTATTCTATTATGTGATTGATGTATTAGGCTACCAAAAATGGGCCTTCTTTTTTAAGGTGATCGGTATGAATTCCATCCTGATTTATATTTCAGGCAAGTTTATTAACTGGGAATACACCACCAAAGCATTCTTTAATTGGCTATTCTACTTTTTTAACGATCCGTTTAAACTGGTTATAGGGGCTATTTGTTTTCTACTGGTCAAATGGGTATTCTTGTATTTCATGTATAAAAAGAAGGTTTTTTTACGCGTATAAACAGGCAAAGAAAAATTTATGCAGAGGCGAACATTCATTCATTTATCAGCATATACGGCATTAGTGCTTACGCTGCCATTTGTAGATGGGTGTTCGCCATCACCCGAAAGTATTGCCTCGCAGCCTTTGTTATTCTCGCACCTGGCTGATAAAAAAACTATCAGCGAGGCAGGTAATGCTTATCGCAAACAGTTCCCAAAAGAGAATGACAAAGCCATACTAAGCAATTTATTGATTGGGAGTAATGTCTCTCCAGATAAATCATCGATCCAGAAACTATTGGACGACCGTGTTTTGCAGGATTTTAAATCAGGTAAAACCATTACGGCTGCCGGGTGGGTGCTTTCTATAACTGAGGCCCGTCAGTGTGCCTTATATTCCATTCTAAACGCATAAATTGCTACCGATATGCATATTGATGCCAGAAACCTACCCGACCAAACGCTGATAGAAGGTGATATTTGTATTATAGGCGCCGGAGCAGCAGGTATCAGTGTAGCTTTAGAGTGGATCAATACTCCTTATAAAGTGATACTGCTAGAAGGCGGTGGCTTTGAGTACGAGTCGCAGATGCAGGATTTGTATAAAGGCAAAACAACCGGGCAGCGTTATTACCCGCTCGAGTCGGCCAGGTTGCATTATTTCGGTGGTACGACAGGGCATTGGGCGGGCTTTTGTTCTCCTCTTGATCCAATAGATTTTAAGAAAAGGGATTGGGTGCCGCATAGTGGATGGCCCATCAAACGTGAAGATCTTGACCCTTATTATGCCAGGGCTCACAAAAACCTGGACCTTGGTCCATATGAGTATCGTGATACGTATTGGAAAGAGAAGAATCCAACTACCGACTCACTTCCATTAAACCAGGCAGTGGTTTTTAATAAGATGTGGCAGTTCAGTCCGCCAACACGGTTTGGTACAAAATATAAGGATACTATAGTTAATGCATCTAATATCCATTTATATACCTATGCTAATGTGACTAATATTGATGCCAATGAACATGCATCAACCATAAAACAGGTGACGGTAAAAAACTTTGCCGGTAAAACCCATACGGTAAAAGCAAAGCATTTTGTACTGGCTTGCTGCTCTATACAAAATGCCCGTTTGTTGCTGGCATCGAACAAACAGGCATCAAAAGGATTAGGGAATGATAACGACCTGGTTGGCCGTTATTTTATGGAACACCTGGAGATTAAATCTGCTGAATTGTGGCTTACAAAACCAGAAATATTGAAATTATATGCCTGGGAATTTGGCAAGACCCCAGCACGCGCAGAGTTAGCCATCAGCGAAAAAAAACAGCGTGAACTAAAAATATTGAACGGTACCGCTTCTTTCACTCCATTGGATGTTGCCCG
>Ga0307510_10001438_pt1 | contig 26189 bp, 37 predicted proteins | sample 12_EM_MG_FD_207224 | JGI IMG/M metagenome (GOLD analysis project Ga0307510, IMG submission 207224) | Populus trichocarpa ectomycorrhiza microbial communities from riparian zone in the Pacific Northwest, United States - 12_EM | ecosystem: Host-associated > Plants > Roots > Unclassified | place... | reverse complement strand
CAGCTACGCGCGTCATCACGCCCAGTTACGACAATGAGCATAATATCAAGCCAAATCAAACAACATCTCGCTCAACCGGACCCAAACTCCTCACGAAGAAAGGCCCTGAATTATTTGAATGACAACCATACCTTCTCTCAATCTACCTCGGAGCTAGAGGACGCTTTCCGGAGCCTACGCCATGAGAGAGACAGCCTCCGAGTATCAGTGCGTAACGACACGCATTTTCCGTGTACTATCTGAGCACATTCCGTAGTTCAGATGGCCGCTTCAAATGCGAACACCGAAAAACTGAGATCTGAGCAAGCCACATCGGCGTCTCATCGTCTCCATGCTGCCCAGGAGTTATCTCTCCTCGGGCATTCGTTGGTCGATGAACTCACTTCGCTCTTCGGACAACTTCTCTCCGACCATTCTCAGCCGGATGAACTTCCGACCCTTTTGGAGGAATTAGAAACGATGCACAGATGTTTGCAAGAGCAGGAAAGCGTAAAAGCTTATGTCCAGGTCATTCACAGGGCTTTGCTGCTCAGGTGCGTGGCAGCCTTTTTCACGCCGCCCTGACCTCTCAAACCGGCTCCCCAGTGAAGTCGCTGTAGCTGAAATTAGGCCTGGTGGACCAATCACGGTCTCTAAGTATCGCTCGTTACAGGCTTTTGTTTCCGCCGTGAAGAAAGGTTCCTCTCCAACGGGCGATGTCACGGGCGAAGCTGACGTTTCCTTGCGACTGATGTCCTCCCTGGAAGACACACGAAGACGGACATGGTTGAGTATGAGGGCTGTTCTCTCCAGGTACGCTGTTGTACTGTTGCATGTTTGTTTCTCTAATCAGTCGGGACATTAATGCCTAGTGCTTTACTTGTCGCCTCGGAAAACTTGCAATGGCCCATGACGGTCGATTACGCTGCCATGAGCCCAGAGCATAGAACAAATTTCGAGAACGCATTTCGACTTTTACTTGATTTCCAAGTAATGTAAGTATCACATCTCCCTTGGTTCCCTCGCTCAGTACATCTCCCCAGAGGCGAGAAATTACACCCAGACGAAGACGAATTTGTCTATAAAGATGGCCTATACCCTATTCACGTTCTAGTACAGCCCCTTTCACAAAGATTCAAGTACCATTTTGAGGGCACGCGGCAAACAAATAAACTTGACAAGGTAACGTTTAATGTGTTTACCATTTTCATGCTTCCTCATTACATTCAGCCTGAGTGGTACTTCACACACATCCTCAACGTCTCTCACGAGCATCAACTATTCTTCGATACTGTCATCCAACGCTTCCTTGTAACCACCGAGTTCAAGGACATTAATGCATGGGTACGATTCATATGAGATGTTCCTTTCTCATCTATTAACATTTTCTCAGCGAGAATTCACCTCTTGCCTTTTACCCATTCTTTCCCGTCATATCAGGAGGACCATACCTTCGTTGTTGCCCCACCCTCCGCTTCTCGCTCACACGATATATCAAGCTCTTGCTTTTGATACATCGCTGCGTGAGGATGGGTTTTCATTATCCGGTACTCTTTCAGGACGTGACACGGACGCAGAGTGGAAAGGGATCAGTGAGGTCATTCTAGGACGTAAAGAATGGTTTGACATATGGGTCGAAGGCGAGAAAGCCTGTGAGCATTGGTGTCTGATGATGCGCATGTCATTGATCTCTCACACGCTCACATATCTAGTTGCGATGAGTCGGTACGATGAAATCATTAGTGCCAAGGACGCCTGGTCAATTACCGATGATGCTGCTGAGGCAGACGATGCTAGGAGCCTCAACGAGGACGTTAGACCCACAGTGTCTGCTCGGCAGTTGAAAGCACTCGTGGAACAGGTGACAGACCGTTACTCACCACTTCCTAATTTTACCCACCGCACCCGCTTCCTCATCGATGTCCAGCTATCCTTACTCGAGGGGTACTATAGCCGTATCTCTTCATCTCTGGATGCGTTTGAGTCCCTATCGAGCTCCCTTGTCCGTGTTGTACCCGGCGCATTGGGAGCAACAGCTAGTGGCGATACCCGGAGCCGACTAACTTCCGGGGTGGAAGGTGCTATGCGATTGTGCAAGGCATTGGTTAGTGCCAGATATGTATCAATTGCGATGGAGGTCTGGGGAGAGGACCTGGTAAGTCGCTAGTCTATGCAACGCGATCTATTAACCGTATTGTGCAGTTCTTCTTAGAGCTTTGGACCGAAATCAACCATAAAGCATCTCTCAGAGCTCGAGCAGAAACACACCCCTCTCTCCCCAGTCTCAACGACTCATCGTCGGATGTAGCGGAGGGGACCATTTTCGAGGAGCTCGTGCAGCAATACGAAAAGCTAGTGACAAGGACGGAAGACATAGTTGTCTTGCTCGTCTGTACGGAGGTAGAGGCTGCATGGAAGACTTACTTTGTGGGGTGCGCAATACCACTTACCGCTCACCCTCCGTGAGTCAATAACTTACCTCGTGCTCACAGTCAGGGAGAAGCCAGCGGAAGTCACTCGGACATGTTCATTTCTCCGCCGCTGCTTTCAGCTCTCTCCGTCCTGTCGTCGCACCTTACTGCTTTGCATCGCACGCTCCCGCGTACCAACATGAACGCGATATACAGGCGCATCGGTTCACACCTGAATACGCATATTCTTCAGCGCGCCATTCTTTACCGGCGTCCGGGCGAGGTCACCGACGTCGAGCGCAAGTCCTTGCAGCGCGAAAGTGAATTGTGGGTCGAGACGTGCCGGCTCGCTCTTCCCGGTGCTGGAGAGCGTGTGGGAGTGCCTTGGCGGCGACTTGTCCAGGCCGGTCGCGTCCTTGGCGCGGACGACGAGGTCTGGACGCGGATTCTCAAGGTCTCATTCGACGACTTGGGTATGGAGGAGTGGGAGAACAGAATTTCCGAGTTGATAGACGGGGCGGACCTCAGTCGTGAGGAAATTCGCATGATCGCGAGAACGAGAGAAGACTGTGCGATTTGACACGCAGTGGCGCAAAACACACTTAACTACACCGTCTAGTGTAGTGACCCACCCCTCGTTGCCCTGCTTGGCACACTGCCCCTTCATCGCAACAAGCTGCGCAGATACGGAGTGTGGTTACGTACAATACATATGGCCAAGGTGGCACACTGGGTATCATATCACCATTTGATTTTTCAACTGCACCCTGTTCCTATCACACATCCGAACAGTTTTCTGATCCACCGAGGAACGTTCGGCGTCGGGAATCACGGGGAGCCCAAAACAATCATACCAAAACAAATGACCGCCCCGAAATGGGAAATACAACACTAAATCTTGTACACGATGTTCTCGCTCAGCATGACCTCATTAGCTTCCGTCATCGCTTGACACAACAGGGTGGCTTCCGCAGTGCCAAACAGGGCCTCGTTTCCCAGGCCATCGTTGACAGCCTTTACGAGATCGACCAAGAAAACTTGCTCGTCGTCTTGGAAGCTCGTTGCCCAAAGGCGGGCAACTCTATTTCGGAACAGCTGCAGGCTGCAAGAATTAACCATTAGAAAAAAAAAAAAAAAAGAATTGCGAGAAACGCCGCGCGCAAAATAAAATAAAGTCAATATGCTTCCCCATTTGATAAACCCCATATCGTTACGCACCGTTCTGGATTGATTCCGCCGTGATCATCAGACGCCGCGACCGGGTGTGTCGGGTCAAGATCCATCTGCGCGTCTTGTTGATGAAGTTGATGTTGGCTCTGACTGTCCGCGGTCGCGCCCCAGATAGGATCTTGGCTGATTCCCCGCGGCGCGTTACTACCACCGCTGCCGCCTGCCGCCTTTGCTTTGGCCGTTGCTGTTGCTGCTGCTGGAGGTACAGGGGCCACCATGCGCTCGGGCGAAGCTTCCTCGTCGCTGTTTTCGTCGTCTTCATCGCTGTCTTCCTCACCGTCCTCGCCCTCCTCGCCGCCGCGCCCAGAAGCGCCGCCGTGGTTGAGCTTGCGCTTCTTTCGCCTTTGCCGTTTGACGACATCTTGGAAGAGGGCGTATCGCAGGATGTCTTCTGCCGCCGAGGCGTCCCTCTCTTCGACTTTTGGCGAGAGACGCGCTTTGGCGTGCGCTGTTGCTAGGCGGATCAGAGTTTCGAGTGTTCGAGCGGTCAAAGGCGAAGTCTACGCGTCATCAGTCTCAGCCCCAACAAAAAAAGAAGAGATGTTTTTGGGCGGGGACCAATGCCAAACGGTCTCACCTTTTTCTTGTTGTCTTCTGCGGCTTCGTTTCGCAGTTCTGCGTACACTCCGACTATCCAATCCGCTGCGCCATTGGTCAGTGCGGGCGCTGGCTTGCTTTTCGCGTACTGGATGTACTTCTTGATGAACGCGACGCTGAGCACTTCGATCTTCTTTGCGGCTTGTCCCGCGCGGGTCTTGGGGTGTCTTCCTGCCGCCATTCCAATGTGGAGAAGCGGGTCGTACTTCTCGAATGGACTGGTGTCGACCGCCTCGTTTGTGCTCGAGGAAGATGCGGGATTGTCGATGGACAGGGGCTGCGAAAGGGTATCTTGAATTGGCGTGCCCTCCTCAACACCAGGAGGGAGGTATCGGTGCATCCGTAGTACATGGTCCGCAATTTGGCGATCCTTTGTTTCGTCGACGTCATCGGTTACGACAAATAATAGATCAAATCGAGAAAGCAACGAGTCGGGGAGAGCGATGTTCTTATGGGGGTCTTTATGGATGTCATACTACAAGGCGTCAACAGACTCGCAACGAAATTCAGCCAAGAATAAGAGCACACCTGCCCGTATATTGGGTTTGCTGCAGCTACGACACTGCACCGCGCATTCAAACTCGTGTGAATACCAGCTTTTGCAATCGTCACAGTTTGCTGCTCCATGACTTCGTGAATGGCAACACGATCAATGTCTGACATTTTGTCAAATTCGTCAATGCAGACAACTCCTCGATCAGCAAGGACCATAGCCCCTGCCTCCAACCTCCGCTCTCCGGTATCCTTGTCGGTGGTAACAGCTGCAGTGAGACCAACTCCGGAACTGCCTCTACCAGTAGTGGCAATTGCTAACGGAGCCGTATTCAGAATAAAGCGCAACATTTGCGACTTTGCGGTCGAAGGGTCTCCAACCATGAGTAAATTGATGTCACCACGGATGTGTGTACCATTTGGTAGGTTCTTCTCAGCGCCACCGAGCAGAAGGAGTAACACGGCTCTCTTTATCTGGTCGTGGCCGAAGATAGAAGGGGCAAGGGACTGTGAGAGAAGCTCAAAGATATTCTTGCGTTTTGCCAGCTGGTTGATCATCCGGATGTCGGTATCAGTCAGAGGCGTCTGAGCGATTCCACCACCAGATTTTGATGAGAGTAGCACGATGTTATTGGCAGTAATGAGAGTCCTTAAACGCGTTGGACATGTCAGTCACAAGGGGCCAACACAGAATACGACAGAGAACGCACTTGAAAGTTCCCGTAGCACCACCACCAACACTGCGGTACGCGCCGACGAGCTGGATTCGATCTCCCGGCTTGCACTTGTCTACCAAGTCGTCATCCAGAATCACGTCCGTACTGCGCGGCAATTGGCCAGCCGGAGCTCGCTCGGGCATTTCTTGGATACTGATGCGTTGGTGATCTCGGAACGTGCTGAAACCATACTCGATTTGCAGGGGGCGTCCCTGTTCATCTGTCTGCGGTGTAACCGAGGAAGTAGGGGGAAGGTTGGAGGTGGAGGACGTGGCATCGCGGTATTCGCGGTAGTAGAATTGACTCTCATCGGGAGAGTAATGGACAGACTTGAGCATCTTCGGACGAACAAGGGAGCAGCGCGTGACAATACCCTCGAGCGAGATCATGTGGCCAAGGTGGGAGGCGCGGAGGGTCCGAGGGCTAACGTGGTGATCGCCAAAGGAACCGTGAAAGCCAATGCTGTATCCTTTGCTTTCGATATCGTGCTTGTCGACATCGTGTACTTGTTGTATGATATTGAGAAGTGCGTCATGAAAAGCGGGAAGGAACTCTACGGGTTGTTTGAGGAGGCCGTCCGCAAAGTCGCGTCGATAGTCGCGTAGGTCATCAATGTTGACCGTGAGACGCGACTGAGCGAGGCGAAGCATGCGGAGAATGTCATCTTTGTAGTTATAGATGGGAGTTTCGGCTGAAAGGAACTCCTCGAATATGCGAGTCCTTTCACGGATGAGATCATCTTGAGGAACGGGCTCATCGAGGAGAGACATGATCGTGATTGTACGAATTGTTGACGACGCGACGCGAGCGAATGAACACGCGTGACTATAAATTAGCGTGACAGGACGTGACGACTCGTGTCAAGACTTTTATTTGACCATTACAATCACAAATGGTGGCTGGCCATGCCGTCTCTGCGTTGCTGCTTCTTCACAACTGAATCACCTCAATTTACAGACAATTTCTCATGAAACGATTCAGAGTATTCAGAAACCCATCTGATACAGGTACACAAAACACCAAAAGAGTGAAATACCCAAAAAATACGGTAATAAAGTGCTGTTGCGGATAAGGAATGGGGCCACATAAAATTAGCGGCGAAGAGGAACTTGCTACAATCCCCACGAGTTGATCAGGGTACAGAGTCCATCAGGTTCGCGGAATATCCACGGGAGAATATATGAGAGCCAGAGCGTCGATACTGGCTGGAACGACGGGGGCAACGGCCAAGATTAGCCACGGCCATGCGTACGCGGACGGATGCTACAGTACCATGTGTGGTTTCTCAGGTAACGAGGCAACGTCAGAGAAGGGGCTGGCCCTCAGCATCCATTGCTCGTTTCCAATCTGTCGACTGGCCGCCTCCACCACCACCTGCCCGCTGAACAGATGCCATGTTAACCACGTCGTGGATGGAACACCCCTCACAATGGGACTCACCAAGTCTAGGCCGGTACCGGGTTCAACTGCCTGTAGGACAAAGTGTTGGAACAATGCTGTGTACGAAGTGTAAACGAGTGGAACATACTGGTGCAGCTGCGACGAGCTTGCCGAGTAAGAAGAGGACGAATGGGGTATACAGAGATAGGCGCATTATTTTGAACGGGTTGGCTTTAGGTAGTGAGCCTGAGTCGCAGGAAGACGGAGCTTATATATGATTGGTACTTCTTCGGGGTTCACACGCGGTTAGCCAACTCTGTTCCTGAACTGAAGATTGCCAATCTGGATCTCGTATCTTGCTGGTAGTCTAAAAAAATTTCATCTATTGACGCAGTCCCCTTCCCCACCTCTTATCAGAATCCTCCCAATCCATACTGTACCTGTGGTTATCCACAGGGCCCTGACTTTTTCATATTTCATATCGGACGGACTTTACTTTCTTGTACATGGTGGGTAATACCTGTCATCGACGTCGTGTTTTTTACCTTCGCTGTCTCCGGGATATGATCGGAAAAATGCGGTACGGCAGTCTCCACCTCATCCATTTCTATGTCATTCTATCTTATTCCATTACACCGACCGAGAAAACGCAATTCATACACAACTCCATCGTAACTCCTTCGCCGCTCGCTTATCGCTTGATTGGATTTTACCTTCCAACGTGTGCCCGTCCACGGCTTCAGCCAGATGTCCGGCGCCGCGATGCGCCGGTGCTCCGCCGCGTCAGCAGGTTTATTTATTCGTATTCAGGTTTTGTGAGAATTTGACAGTTGATAAACTCAAACTCGGACGGGAAGGTTCCCTGCGTATATGTAATCACCCCTTCCCGATCTGGCAATTGCTGCCGAGGTAGCATCTCAAAAGGGTCACTGCGACCATATGGTGCACTTCTCGAAAGAGGACAGTCTGGTTCTATTTTCGGCCTAGAACAGACAGGGTCACATTGGTCAGGATTGGTCAGGTAATGTGACCGGGGGTAGGGTTTGGGGAGAGGGCTGAAGGCTCGGACATGCATTTCATGTCACCCTGGATAGCAAACCCATCTCCGGAAAACTGTACCTCCTTGTTTCAGACCAAGAGTTCCTGTGCCCTGTTCTTCCTCCCCTTTTTTTTCAAGCACAGCTTTCGGGCGAGACAAGCCGAGGCAACCGAGGGGCATACATACAGCACCGTCATGGCGTGCCTTATGTTATCTGATCAGGGACAGGTCATCTGCCCCTCCATTCACGGCGCCGTCCGTTGCGCGCGGTCGCCAAGATCAGTCGGGGGACCAATCGTGATGAACCCACCCGAAAGGACGAGACAACGATGCTGCGCACGGAGCCCAGACCGGATAGTTGGAACTTGAGAAACTGGTAACTACACCCACTACTTTGGCATGTCTCAGACTTGGAGGCATGCTAATATCATTAACATGAACCACGAACACCTGATGAGCTGTACGATCGCCGAGACAGGTTGTATATCCACGATTACATACTGTGGGGTCGTACAAGAGCGTAGTACAAGATATCGATGTGTCAGTCCTACCACTTGATTAGCCAAAACATCTCGAGTAAGGCAGTGGAGCAGATTGAACCCACCCAAAGCTTGATAAGCCCATCCCAGGATGCGGTAACAACTTTTGACTAAAGATGCTCTATCGTTAACACGTGTGGTTGGACAAGGGAAAGCAAGATAACAAACCGTCTCATGGGGTAACCATTCGTGTGCAATAACCACTTTGGAATGGGCCCGCAGTCGTGACTTTATGCGCCCAGTTCTCCAATCCCAGAACACCACGTTGCCCTCCCCATCACCGCTACTGATCCACTTCCCATCCGGAGAGAAACCCACCTGGCAGGCGTATCCGGCAACCGCATGGCCAGCGAATCGCTTCTTGCGATTTTGTCGGAAGTTGTCCGTACTATATACGAGGATTTGATTATCTAACGACTGAGCAGCGAAATATTTCTCTGCACCGCGTCAGAACTCCTCTCAAATGATTTTCTTAACACAGACGTACTGGAAGGATGAAGAGTGACCGCAGGCATTGAATGCATATGTGGCTCTGCGATGTATTTGATCACAACAGGAATGTCAAAGTCCCATGCTCGGATCGTCTTGTCGTCCGAAGTGGTCACAAATCTCCGATTTTCGTCAACGAATGTGATGGTGTTCACTGGTCCCAGATGTTGATCGTATTCCTGAGTGATCTCGCCGCTGTTGATATCGTACTAACGAAATGTTTCAGTGCTGTCCCGAACAGAGAGTAATTATCACACCTGTATGATTTTTTTATCCGACATACCCGCCAGAAATATGTTTTGCTTATCTTCATCGGGATGGAAGCGCAAGCAATACGGAATTTTGCCATTATTGAACCGCTGTAAGCACTGTCCCGTTTCTGTGTCCCACAGCTTCATATAACGATCGTAACCGCATGACAAAAACCTTCGTCCGTCATTAGAGAAAGTCACGTCTTTCACTGCTTTCCCATGACCGTGAAAGGTACGCAGACAATTGCCGTGCGTATAAACGTCCCAAAGCTAGTCGATACGCATGAGAGAGTATTAATGAATTATGGAAGTCCAAAAATACCTTTATTTTTGTATCCATCGATCCACTCAACAAAAGGTGGCCCGTTTCAGGGAATAGGCGAATCGCAGACACACCATTAGTATGTCCTGTCCACGTGTGAATACAAACCTTAGGAATGAATGACTCTTGTGACCCAGGTTCCAACTGGAGGTGTGGGGCCTCCCCGAGTGGTGGTGAGATATAGGTCCGACCCTGGTAGTCGGTCAAAGATTTGCCATGGAAAACTGAATTTTCTTGGCCTGGAGCACCACGCTTTGGCTTGGCTTTTTTGACAGCGAGGTCCTGCGCCTCTGGCTCGGACTCCTCTTCCTCCTCCTCCCCGGCTTCCTCTTCGCCCTCTGGCACAACGGCCTCAGAATCCTCCCCGGCCCAGGATGCCCAGGGGCCGACGTAGGCGTCGTCACCGTCAACGACAGTAAGGTCGCCCTTGCGTATTCGCTTGCGTTTTAACTCTTTACGCTTTGAATGAGTGACGTGGAAGGAATCCAACATGGCGTAATTATTTGCCTCGGCGGCCTCTACCGAACCAAGTATAGCGGGAGCATTGGGATCCACGGACGGATTTTGAGAATAGCCGAGAATAGAATGAGTAAGGTGCTGCGTGCGAAACGCGTGCTCTGTCATAGCCTGTTCCTCGACGTGTCCAGCAAGAGCGTTCTGGTTCATGAATCGATTCCGGTCACCGAAAGGGTTCTCTGGGCCTTGGACAGGAAGCATCATGTCACTGTAAGGGATATTCACGTTCATTTGCGTGTCCGTGGGGCGGGTTATGAGGGAAGTTTGATTGAGTGGATCCTTTTCAATTAGTTCACGTTAACTGAGAGGACGTGATCGAGAGAAAGAAACCAACCTGTGCAAGTACGTCTGGAGCTGCGTGAGGGTTCGAGCTCATGGGTGCATCCTGAACTCTTAGCCTTTTTGACGAAGACACGGCAGCCAAGTTGAAGGCATCTCGTTGGGCTGTCGCAGTCGTAGCGTCCTCGTCTGAGGAGTAACCTTGAACCAAAGACATGGCCGTAAAAAGAGGGATGAGAACGTATTATATAATCAAGAGGACCACCGACATCATCGAATTCCTCATTTGAAAGTCTTTGCGGGTTTGCGAGTCAGGCACGACCTCTCGAGTTGCCTCTCTGGCACTCGCCTTTGTCCCTTTCTTGCTGCGACCGTATGGCCGAAAGGATTACTGGTCGTCCATGGTCTGCCCATGAAGATCTCCTCCTTTCCAAAGCTGTTACAGAGTTCGACGGTGAAGCTGATTGGAAGACGATCGCTCAGCGTGTTCCCGGTCGTACGAACAAAGCTTGTCGAAAGGTACGTTTTTGCGATTATCACCTCTCTTCTCCTCCGTTAGATCCGTCTAAACCAACGTTCTAGCGATGGCTTCACTCGCTGTCTCCATCGATCAAGAAATCGGCATGGACCAAAGAAGAGGATGAGAAGCTAATGTCACTTTACAGGCTCTACGGCACCAAGTGGTCTGTCATTGCCAGGAATATACCCGGAAGGACAGATGATGCATGCTCAAAGCGATATCGCGAGGCTCTCGATCCCGCTCTCAAAAAGGACGAGTGGACCGAGGCCGAAGACGCTAAGCTGCTTCAGTTGTACGCACAATTAGGTGGAAAGTGGGTGCAGGTGGGCCAACAGCTTCAGCGCAGCAGTCTGGGCTGTAGAAACAGGTCTGCATGGCGCCTTTCCGATGTATGTTTTCGCGCTTGACGGGATTGCTAGATGGCGACTACTTGAGAGGAAACGCTCTCCCGCTATCCGGGAGGTAACCCCCACAGAGTTACCCTTGTCCCATCTCCATCCAGCATCTGCCCGTCCCGAATCGCTTTCTACCACAGAACTACCCCCATCGTGGCCTATGTTTGATCCGTCTCAATATTGGACCCCTCAGGCTCCTCTGGATTTTTTGCCAGGTTTGACGCCCTCCCCTGTGGCACAAATGCAGGTTCAACAGTCCTCTCACCCACCTCGCGCAGCCATACCTATACAACATTCAGAAGGCGGCGACTTTCGTGCCGCACAATCTATGATTTCTGCCTATCGATATCCTGCTTCATTTGTCCCCGTCTTTACTTCTCTCGAACAGTCCCAAGGATTGCCCTACAATGAACCTTCAGGAATACCTATGCAAACCGATCTACAAGAACTTCAAACGAACATTACCTCTGATCCTGATACACGATCCGATAGTAGCTCTGCTTCTGCAGTACATCGAGATGTCGAGATGGAACCTGCGTTAATCAATCGGCTCAATGTTCGTACCCACGAAGAGGAGGACAATAGCATCAATGAGCCCCTCGAATATCCCGATGGTACCGGGTCTGATTATGATGACTGTCGATTACCATCACCCCCTCTCGGTGACCTTTCCTCAGAGTCCGTTGCCTGTTCTCCGGTTACCGCTTCTCCAGTGGAGAAGCCGTCGCAGCAAACGCAACCAGCAGAGACGGGCGCAGTGGATCGCAGGCTCCCTCGACTTTCTTCAACCCTAGCTACGAGCTCTGAGTGAGTGATATTCTCCTAAGCTTTGCTTCACACTAACCTGTCTATGTCATAGTTTGTCGATCCGAGGGTATGCATGTGGCCATCCGCGTTGTTTGGTCAACGACTCGACCACCGGGGTTCAGTTTGTCACATCGAAGGAACTATCAGATCACATTCGAACTCTCCATACTGCAGATGAATTCCCCGATCACAAGCCATATCGATGTGGATTGCCAGGTTGTAACAAGGGCTGGAAGGTTAATCATTCTTACCCTTTTGTCTTTGGAAATGTTCTCATATCATTCCAGAGCGTCAACGGTCTACAATACCATTTACAAGTGTAAGTCCGTTTGACTTGGTTGCTCCTCTAGTGACAATTAAAATACGTTCGTCGATAGCTCGAAGGCACATTTCTTGCAAGCCATCACTTCAATTACGTCGACTGCCCCTTCCACCGCCCAACCTCCGGCAACGGAGACGTCCAGGAAGCAGAAACGGCCGACGAGAACTCACTCTTGTCCCCATGCAAACTGCCCGCAGGTATACAAGCAACTTAGCGGCTTGAGATATCACCTCTCGCATGTGAGTCCTCCCCACCCAGTGCAAGGCGTACGGTGCTCGAGCATACACCTATTATCCAGGGCCACTCTCATAAATCTCCTGCACAACTTGATAGCGTTCCGCCCACCCTTGCGCGTAAGGTCACAGAGAAATTGCAGCGGCAAGCCGCAAATACTTAAGGGTCACGCCATACCATAGATCGCTGTTAATCATAGGTTAAGTGAGAAATTGTAATTGTGACCTCTTGTTTTCCTTACTCGATAGTAATTTATATGCTTTCTTGATTGCCTAAAACTCACGGTACCTCTGAACTTTGGACTTTCTTGGCGGACACCATGTGTGCATATGTGTAGATCCTGACAGAGGGCAGTGTCAAAACTCTGAGGGGTTGGCGTGGGGACTCGCTGTCTTCAACGAGTTGACAAGTTGTGGTGGTGGTACAGTACTGTAACGCTGCTTACGGGATTGCCACATCGACAAGTAAAGGTGACCATGGAAAGTAAAGGAACATGTAAAAGGTCCATCGAATAAATCAGGCGGACGTGTTCCGAGGGCGAGCTCGACTTATTCCAACAACTTGAGAAGGCCGTATCAACACACCGCCGCGCGTTCCAACTTGGCAACATCCGCACGAACTTGTTTCTAAAAAGCCCACTCAGTACACGTAGGGCTACAACAGATTTCGCTGCCATCTTCGACGCTACATCATAGAAACATCGTAACCGTGACCAAAACAAATCGCCCACTACGCATAGTTAAAGTGGAGTGAACTGTCATGTCTGACCGCCACCTCCGAATTGATTGGCCCTGGGGATACAATGAACAAATGAACCTGTTGTCCATCGGCGAACTCACAGATCTCGTAATTCTGGATTTTCCATGATTTCGTCCATAGATGGTAAGTTGCCCCCGCTGTTCACCTGGTCCATCTGGAAAAGCACAGGGAGTATAAGTAAAGCAGCTACAAAACGGTGTGACTCGGTCAATATAACTGACCATATTGGCAACCGCCGGGTTCGACATAAGCCTTTCCAGTCCGCCATTAGCCATCATTTGCTGCGCCATTTGCATCATCGCCGGGTTGTTCATCAAGCTCGCAAGGTCAGGCATGCCGCCTGCACCTGCACCTGCACCTGCACCAACTCCGCCCATGTTTCTTAATGTCTCGGCCAATCCACCCATACCGCCAGCACCGGGACCCGTTCGGGGATTGGGAGACGCCCCGCTGGACGGCGTAGCATCTCGACCCACGTCCGCAGATTGGGACTCCGCGTTCCGAAGCCCAGTCTTCATGGCGGCGTTGTTTGGTTCTAATTCGAGGCCACGACGGTACGCAGCCGCAGCTGCAGCGTAGTCACCGATGCTATAGCGGGCGTGTCTGTGCGCAGGGAGGTCAGAAGGGAGATTCCAATTCGGAAGTCGGCAGCCCTGCACCCTAGACGAGAATAGCCCTTGACAAACTTGGGATCCAATTCGATTGCCTTCTCAGCGTCAACTGCGGCCGTTAGATGATCGCCCTTGCTGGAATGCGCTGCGGCTCGGTTGGAATAGTAAACGGGGTTGGAGTAGTCCCGCTTGATTGCTTCGGTATATGAGTCGATCGCCTTGTCATACTGCTTACTGCTCATCAGGGCATTCCCTTCCTGCTTTAATTTGTCAGCTGCGACCTTGTCTTCCACGGACGGAGGCCCAGGCGTGGTTGGAGATGCGCCAGGGGCTGCTTGAGCAGTGGAGCTGATCTTATCCTTGGTTTTGAGGAAGACGTCGAAGATGTTCTGAAGGGTGGCAGGTTTCACGCTTAAACGATCCACCTGTTCCCGCTCTGTTGAATCGACGCCGAAAGCTTCTCCTATGCATTGAACTGGGGAGGAATGTGATTAGTGACTAAGGAATTACACGAGAATTCGAAGAAAGGTAAGTGTACCAGCAACCTCGAGGCTCTCCTTATCCTCTTCGCGAACAGTACCATCCTTGATAGACTGGTTGAGAAATTCTATGATGGACAAAACCAGACGCTGTTGTTTCTCCGACATATTCCTTCCTTCGAGGCGAACAGAGTCAGCGGTCGATGATGGATGTTGTTGACGACTGTTTGTGACTTACAATAAAGAGACGCGCGATGAAACGACTTGACTCGCCCGTGACCAGCGACGACCACCTCGAACGCCATGTTCTTTTGTGCCATCTCCGGTGAACCCCCGCAAGACCCGGTCATTTCCACAAAGTCGGGACACGTCTACGAACGTCGTCTCGTACAAAAATACATCACGGAGAATGGCACAGACCCCGTAACAGGCGAAAAGTTGGAGGAGTCTGACTTGGTTTCTGTCAAAGCCAGTGCGTATTTACCCTGTTTCCGGTGATGCAGCATGTTCAGAGCGAGCATCTTTCCCCCCTTATAATAGGTCCCGGTGCAGCTGTTCCGCGACCTCCGACTCACTCATCCATACCCGCGTTGTTGACCGCTCTGCAAAACGAATGGGACGCGCTTGTCCTCGAAACTTTCACCCTCAAGCAACAGTACAACTCGACTCGCCAGGAGTTGAGTTATGCCCTATATAGTCAGGATGCCGCCAGTCGCGTCATTGCGCGTCTCATGCGCGAGCGCGACTCTGCACGAGAGTGTGTTTTTTTTTCTGCAATCACGGTCTACTCCTTTAAACCAATGAATCCTATCTATTCAGGGCCCTTGCCAATGTCCAAGCCTCGATGGGAATTCCGGCCGCCCCCAGCACTGATGTTGAAATGTCTGACGAAGCTGCCCCAGCTGGCAACGCGCTCCCTGAAAAGGTCATCGCTGAGATAGACGAGACTCATCAGAACCTCTCCGCCGTACGCAAGAAACGCAAGGTTCCACCAGGTTATGCAACGCCGGCGCAAGTCAAGACGTATTCCCCTAAACATACAATCCCTTCCCTCCACTCCGCTTCGCCTGCCGGAATCACATCCGTCGCGCTTTCGAGCGTGAATCCTACACAATTTTTGACCGGTGGAAATGACGGGATTGTGCAACTATACGACAGAAGCACAGACAAGGTTTTGGCCTCATTAAAAGGACACTCGAAAAAAATCCACCACGTCGCTTTCCGTGAACGCGAAGGGGAGCCTACCCTTCTTATGTCTGCCGGTGCAGACAAGTTGGCCCGCGTGTGGTCTTCAGATTCTGCTTCAGGGGAATACCGCCCGCGCACTATCATCAAAACTCATAAGAGCGATGTCACAGGTCTGGCTGTCCATCCCACATCAACCTTACTCTTCCTTACGTCCCAGGACAAGACCTACTCCATACACGACTTGCGCGATTTCAGCCAGCTGTACCGCTCCACTGCTGCGGAAGAGCCATATTCATCTCTTGCTGTGCACCCGGATGGCACAATCCTCGCTGCAGGTACACCATCGTCTACCATTCACATCTACGATGTGCGCTCTGGAGACATAGCCGCGACACTCGTACCACCTGACAACTCTCCCTTCACCGTCAACAGCCTAAGCTTCTCGGAGAACGGTTATCACCTCCTTGCACCCGACTCACTTTCCTCGGTTGGAATATGGGACCTGCGCAAGCAGAAGCTGGGACACTCTATACCACTGGGCGACGGCTTCAAGGTGAACAAGGTTGTGTACGACTACAGCGCCCTGCTGCTCGGTGTGGCGGGTAATGAGGGTGCCCGTATCTTCGCCCACAAGACGTGGGAAGAGCTCGTGCACTTCCAGGAAGGGGGTGAAGTCTCTTCTCTCGCGTTTGGTCCCGAGAGTAAGGAGATTTGGGGGACAACGGGACGGGAGGTTAGAATTTGGGCACTACCAGAGTGATCGCTTTCGTTTAAATGTCATGCGTGTTTAAATGCTATGCGTAGCACTCTTCTCTTACTTTTGTAATCAGCGTCGTTGGTTTGTATTCCACTCGATCCCATCCAAGTCGCCCAACTCGGGCCGGTGCTTCTACCCTTTCCACACAGATACGTGACTGGCATCATCGAATCGTTACTGATTTTTTCATTCGTGTGAGTCAAGGAGAGGTAATGTACAAATACACAGTATTTGTCAATTGTGAGTGAGTTGAATGGGAGGCGTTGATACGCCTAATGAAGTGAAGAAAAGAGGGGGATGAAAATTACAATCTACCCGTAGGAGAATAGAACTGAAAATAGAACTGAAAATCATAATCATACGTGCAGTTCTTGAGTCAGGAATCGTGAAACATAAACAACTATCAGTGCCATGTACTTGGTCCAAATATTTCGCCCGGAGCAACTGTCTTGAGAGGAGTCATCTTCGAGTCCACCGTATTCTGCCACACCGAATTGCCCCACCAGTTTACCTCAAATCCGCCTTTCGGCAATTGCAAGGCGAAGAATATGACGATGAGGCCGACGATGACGCCAGCGTCGAGCCCCGTCGAGAGAAGATAGTTGTATCGTACCCACCAGCGGTAGTGGAAGCGCCTCATGAACCACTGGAAGGTGAAACCGACCAAGATCCACGACGTGAAGTTGACGCCATTGGCGGGCGGGACGCTGTCGGCGGCGACCAGTGCGACGGGGATGTTGACGTAGCGCCAGAACGAGCGGGGGTAGCGACGGGCGAGGTAGTAGAAAGGAATAGGTAGGAAAATGCCGATCAAGAAGAACCATATGAGTGGATAATAGCTGTGGGGGATCCGTCAGTCAGCCATGGGTCCGTCAATCAGTGGCGGGTAGAGTGCTTACAGTGCTCCTGCGGAGAAAAGCCGTCTTGGGCCGATTCCACCCCAGATGATCGACGACGTGTTAAATACGTTGAGGTTCGGGCAGGTGAAGAAGTGCTTCTGATGGGGAGAGCAGATGTCGGGGATGTTATCCAGAGCCCAGTCCTGTGCTAGGATTGCGGCTAAGCTTGCTACGATCGTGGAGATGACCTGACCACTAAAGATGAGGCGCGGCGGGATTTTCATGTAGTGTCCGAATTTCAGATCGCTGCTGTACGATACCGCTTGCTGGACAGTAGTCCCGCCCATCGTTTTGAAGACCATTGTAGCAAGCGGGCGCCCTGGTAGCATATAACCGAACATTACCTCTGCAAGGATGGAGAGGTAAAACTGTTGGTTGGTGATGGCTTGGACTATGCCAAAGGGAATGACGAAAATCATCGCGAAGGCGGCAGCGAAGGCAAATGCCCAAATCGGGAGCCCCACATGACATACTTCGATGCCGATGATGCCTAGGACGAATGAGGAGATGCCAAGAGCGAGGAACCACCAACGAGGAACTTCTGAATACTTGGCCATGAGTTGGGCATGAATGTCGGCTTCGTCCCCCAGGCTGCGGCGGAACTGGCGGGCAATATCTTTGCGGTACCAAAGGTAGGTGTGAACCACAACCGCGGGATAGGTCGCGAAGATTGTGCCATACGTGAAAGCGTAGGTGATCGGTAGGAACATCGGAGAATATTGCTCATATTTCGTCTGGTCGAATGCGTTGTTGGTGATAACTGCACTGAGGTTGTATGGGGCACCAGTGTTGTCGAACGCCATGCCGACAGATATGGGCATATACTGCGAGTACCATACGTTCTTGGCTGTAATGGAGTGTGAAAAAGAGGTCTGTAAGTGAGGAAACGAAATAGACATACCCCACATGAGCGGACATATGAACCAGATGACTATCAAGAAACCGCCCAACATGTTGAGCTGCGCCCAAAACTATGACGCTCTATGATGAGCGTTGGGTGTCGTACTTGAGATATAACCGAACATACCGGAACTACGAGAGGACTGCCAATCAAAGATATCTGTACCCAGTCGAACGAGACCAGACCCATTCCGAGCCCGCTGAGCGAACCAAACATACTGTTGACGACGATATTATTTGGAGCGATCCAGCACACCCAGTTGAAAATGCTGAGTCCGGTCCACAGATATCCTGGGAACCAAAACCACACGAAGCTGCAGATACATGCGATGTATAGGAAGCGCTCTCTTGACATGTGCTTGGTATCTTTCTTTCCGTAGTTTGAATGCATGGTGTTTAGCAGAGCACAGCGGACGAGGACGCCTGGCCAGATCATACTTGAGGGCCAAACGAGGAATTGGCGGAGAATCCCGGCAAAGGAGAATCCAAATATCTGGAAGGATATTCCCAGGAGGAATTGCTTGCCTACCGACCACCTGACACCGTAGAGGATACGCATAGCAGAGGAGATATCCGTGATAGCGACACCATCGACAACGACATTGATCATGATGGCAATAAGAGTGTGTTCTTTAATGTTGAATGGACCAGGGTTGAGGGAAAACGAGTAGCCAAACGCGGAGAAACGATATCTTGGAAGAGCCCATTCTAGGAACTTGCCCATTGGGAGTGTTATAAGCTGGACGAAAAGGACGGTGATGATGACGAAAGGATCTACAGGGAACTTTAACATAGTGAGTCGGAATGGGTATGGCAACAACGTACATCGTAACGGAATGACGGTGTTGAAGGCAGGTATGACCAAGGAGAGAAGTAAACCAAGAAACCACCTGTCGGACGGCAGGTGAACAAGTTAGCTTTCCCCGAAATGAACGCACTCACACTCGAAAAGTGTTCACAGGCATGTTCGGGTCGTCAGTATTCGAGACGGATGCCCGGACCTCAGGATAGGGTGAATCTCTGATGAAACGAAGTGGGTGAACAAAATGCGATAAGGACAGCGAGTACGGGACACCCACTGGACTTGATTGTCATCTGATGATGAGAACTCGGCTTTTGAGTCGTGTATGCGCCAAGACGATATCTGGGACTCTGTATCCACTTCCGTGCTAGCTCCCATGTGAGTGGAGGACTTTGACCATCGTTTGCGCTCTACGCCATCCGACGAGAGGGAGAACGTCGAAGAGTTGGCCTGGAAGTCCCAGTTGGGATCGTTAAAGTGGCGCATGATCTCATCTTCGATATCCTCCGGAACATCCGGGACAGATTGTCGGTGACGAAGATGCGCGACATCAGATAGACTGGCGGTGCGTTCCAAATGATCCTCCATGTGGATTACAGTGAGCGGGAAAATACGAGGTGTCGCGCGCTAGCCCGTCGGGCAAGAGGGGAGAAAAGAGGAGGGTTGGTAATGAGCACGAGGTGCCCGAGGACTGTCTTATAGGAACATATTTCTCTGAGTTATTTGACCTGGGAAAATCAGTCTGAGACAATAGAGAGGCGCTGGGAGAGAACATTCTCCTTGATGAACCTGGACAAAAGGCGCATGACCATCAGTCTCAGATGCGGGGATGCCCTGAACGAGCGTCATTGTCTTAGCCCGGAATGGAGGGGGTGCACACGTGAATCAAGGGATGACGAGAGATTCTAATTGTCTTTGCCAGACAAAAGGGGTTCTGTTTTACGCCACGAGACAATAACATAATCTAATCTCTTTATCTTATCCTATACCCCAGCGCAAATCTTGGCGCGGGCCATTGTTCTCAACGCCGAAATCCCCACTCCAGCCTTCGTGTCCGCGGGGCTATTCAGGGATCGGGAGGCTGCTGGCGCTCCCATTCACAGCGACGCTGCGAACACCCCCACATAGCTCACCATTTGCCCCGTATGAGTACTCCGAACCCAGGTACGCGAGCCAGGGCCATTCCAATCCCACGTTCATTTTGGGCGGCGTAACGGCGGTGGAAAGTTGGAAACTCACGCCCAATCTGGGCACGGAGGACGGAGGCCTAGGGAATATTCTTCATTTTGTTGAACGTGACTCTGACAAGTAGCGCCCAACTAGCCCTCGAAGCCAATCGCCTTTCTTCTTCATTATCCAGCCATTTTTTATTGTGCTCGAATTAACTTTGCTACGGAGGTTGCTAGGCGAGGTCAAGTTTTCAGGAATCACGAATCTATTGACCGAGGCCCGGTTTTTTGACCTAGAAGGAAAATGACCACTTTGGGCGTTAGACCGTTTGACAGTCAGTAACTTAAGATTTCGAGGAGTGTCGGCCTAACTTTACTTTTACAGTATGGTCAGGAAGGACTTCAAATTTGCCCCACATCGACCCTCCTGGAAGGGTACGGCAGTCTGATGCAACATAACTTAGTATGCATAAGACGTAAAATATCACCGTCAGGGGCAACCTTCATCGCCCTCTCCAGAACCCCACTTTCAACTTTACTGGGGACGGAAGCACTACTATGATACTGTGTTACCCTCTGATACTCAAACGCCTTAACGGGCTTCAACTCTTCTGGTGTAGCATTCGTGCTTCCTGCTTTGCTTTCCAGTTGCTGGAGAGGACATCCCCTTCGCATCTCCGGTTTCAAGTTGCGGTGATCTCTCTCCGCCCCATGCCACCCCACGCACAGGGCCCTACAATAGGCCTTTGGGAGGCCCTATTCTGGTATGCCCGCTTATACAGCCGAACCAAGAGGCAACGACTCTTACTCCCCTTTCCGACTCTTTATCTCACATCTTTGGCACCATTGATAGAGGGGAAGCGTTAGGAGCATTCATAGCGGCCACCCCAAGCCGCCATGAGACTGCACCGCGCACTGCCAGATTCTACCTCCGGAGGAGCCCCTGCAGCCAAATCAGAAACACGCTGTCCACAAGCAGACAAATCACCATATGTGTTTACATACCATCCCCAACCGCATCCCTGCACGCGTCCCTGTACGCTCATACATGTAGCGCAGTAGTAATGCAGATTCAGAAAAAAAATCTACAACCGGTCTTCCATGCAGTGCACGTAAAACCTACGATACCAATACATCAACCTCGCCCTCGAATCTGCCTCAGTGATCTATCGCCTCCTGACTGTCGTCGACTCGAAGATGTGTCATTGGCTCCGTTCAAGTGGGACGATGTTGATACGATTCGGCTGGGCATTTTAATCGGGCAGGATGTCGGGGCGAACTTCATTGGTGCAGAAGCAGGCATCCAGTATGTGGGGCTGCGTGGGTGCCGGTGATACACGTAGTGATTGGGGGGTAGCAATGATGGAGCTGGCCCTGGTGCGACTTGATCAGCACGGAAGCGAAGGGGCCAGGATAAGTGGCTGCGTGGGCGCAGTGCTGATGCGGGGGGCTGGGCGTGGTGGTAATGATGCTGCTAGGCATAAGTTGACGCACCAAGTAGTCCATAACAGAGAGCGGAGAGCTTATGTCGGTTGGAATGTTTCCCTACTTTTGCTACAGCTTCCTGTACCTTATTCAGAGTTGGTCCCTGCTTGGCCGACCAAGACAAGTTTGCAGTGAATACAAAGCTCGCGGCCCCTGGAGGAGAGTCAACCTTTATAAATGGGTCTTCAATTGTTCAGCGAGACATGCGGTCTTTCTGGCTTTCCATTTCCCCATACTACCTCAGGCGGTTGTGTCGAGTAAGTTCACGAATGCCATACATATCTTCGTCAAGAGTCAAGGCTTTGCAGGGTGGCATGCGAGCTCACTTGCTGGGCATTACAGCTAACAGAATTCGTAGTACAGGGGGTTAGTACGGCATTTATTATTCACATACTATACTCACTATGAGAGCCCGTGGTGAGTCCCAAAGTGAAACTCCGCTCTGCCAATGCCCTGCCACTACGGACCATTGTTACCACACCAAATATTTATTATATAAGCTAAATGTATAAATCCTCATCGATTTATCGATTATCAATGTGCAACTACCCAAACTTGTTCGAATTCAAGTCCAAGATCGATGACGATGGTTATATGTAGTGTATGTACATGCCACCAACGCGCGGCGGGGGGGGGGGGGCGCAGTAAGCGAGTGGACCACAGGTAATGTACTCTCCCAACACCTCAACGAGCAGGGGCTGGAGGCGAGGGATGTATACATGGGCAAATGTACCTATGAATGATGTACGTGACACACCCTATTTGCATTTACTTCTACCTTCCTTTCCTTCGATCCCACACATGGGACTTTTCATCTACGTCGAATGTTATTTGTAAATTGGACCTAACAGGCCCATGCACAGCACTAGTCTGTACCAATCACAGTTGGAGGTCACAACGACTCCCTCCAAGAGTTTACCTTCTCCTCAAGCTCTTTGTGCTCTACTGTCCCCATCCCTTTACACCCTTCCACGTATTCCCTCACAGCTTCTGGTTCCATCGCGGAACACCGATACATCATGACTACGTCGTGGAAGTCAATGACATCCTGTGAGGCATCCCTCCTGTCGATGCGTGCCTGTCGCCCCGCTTTCTGCTCCGCGGACTTCTTCTCTTTATCGACTTTGGCCTGATTGAGGCAATGGTCATCTGCGTGCGCTGCCTCAATAGGCCCATCAGGGTAGAATATGTTCCGCCAGTTCTCCACGGTAGCCTCCAATTCAAAACCAAAGGCCTTTACCACTGCCCTGGCGTAAACGGCATGGAAGAGGGTATTGGGAGGCCAAGTGGACATATCAGCAGGGGTGCGGAGTGTCTGGCCAGAGAGTCCGGTGGCCGTCTGGACCTCGCTTCTAAAAACGTGCATTGTAAACCTCACTTCGTCCCAGTCTGCTTGCGCATCGACATCAGCCGTATGCATGGCAAAGTTCGGTGTCTGCTCGAAGAAACCGTCAGCTTTTGTCCGTGTGCAGCATCAGATCGAACAGACTAACTTTCAAGAATCCGAGGTCCGATTTTCCCAACCCAGTATGTATGGTAGAAATTACCAACAGGCCGTTCCGAACGTCGTCAATTTCTTGTATAATGTCGTCGCTGTCGTTGTCGTCGCTGTCGTGGTCACCGTTGTCGTCGCCGTTGTTGTCGTCGTTGTCGTCGTTGTCGTCGCTGTCGTAGTCGCTGAAGTTTTGAGTTCGGTTTCTGAAGAATGTTTCGATATACTGGTGCCGATCAGACTGTAAGGGATGATAATGTCGTGCAGGGGTCTCACCTCGTCTCCCTTGCTATGAGGAAGAAGATGTGCTGCTTCGCAATAATCAGCGGGGGTCCCCGTCACCACACAACTCCCATCTCAGGTCTGCACATCCTTGCAGAAACCACCCCTACGCAAGGTCGACCTTTTGGAAGTTACTGTCCTTGAATCAGCAAGTTTGGGGTCGATAGGGAACATGGAGAGCTTCGCCTGGTCGGTGGTATGGTAGTACAAGGAAATTGATTTGGCAGGGAGGGCATCGTTATATTTTATAGGAGTGAGCCTGTTGTGTCGTCGGCTAAATTGGCCCCGAGCTCCAACAACGATCCCAGTAGCATATCTGATCCACTTATAAGGCCTTAACGAAAGTTGCAACTTGAAGCGGTTGAGTTTGTTGACGGGAAAGACGAGACATCGCTTCCACACCCAATTGGATGAGCTGAGATAGGAGGACACATCATTCGGCTGGACGACTTTTGGGAATCGGGCGTGGACAAAGACTGTGAATTCTGTCATGATTGGGGCAGAAGAGGGTGAGTTGAGTTGTACTACTCCTGTATGCGGTTATCCGTGTACGGTACGTCACAGGTACGGCGTCTGCGCCTAGATCGGAGTGACCTTGCCTGGTGAGGGCTGGGCGTGATCACCACCCCACCCGCACTATTTCTTTCCCTCTCTCTATTCTCCTTCAGAAATCTTGTGATAGTTTACCCATCCCCCACAACTTCCATCATGCCATCATTTACCCCACGATCACCCTCCATCCCCACACATGGGGTTGGTGACTCTCGCCCCTCGCCCAGCGCACAGACACCTCTCCCAACCTCCTCGTCGACACACAAGACACCTGCACCTCTCCCAACTTCCTTGTCGACACACAAGGCACCCGCACCTCTCCCAACTTCCTCATCGACACACAAGACACCCCCATCGCTGGCACCTGCCAAGTCAACGCCCATCACAACAGCGGATAACAAAATCCCACCGGTAACTAAAGAGGTGGGTCATAGATTCATTCACCCCTTGGCCCCTCAGATGTTGCTCACGCACGCCATTGTCATCCAAGCAGGCTGGGAACATCCCCCCTGACAGGGTCATCGATATGGAAGTGTTCGGGCAAGTGCTCGAACTGGGAGAGGACGATCCATCATTCCTGAGAGGTATGGTGGACGCATATTTTGAGCAGGCGGAGAATACTTTTCATGAAATGGATCTTGCACTGTGCGTTTTCATCACACTAAACGCTTCTTCGCTCTGACGTGTTTATCGGCCTCTAGGGCAAAGAAGGATCTTGGGAAGCTATCCTCTCTGGGCCACTTTCTCAAGGGGTCGTCTGCGGCACTTGGCGTTTTCCAGGTCCAATCGTCATGTGAGAAGATCCAAAATTTTGGCCAACTGCGAGATGATAGTATGACTATCACCGAGGCAGAGGCTATCGTAAAGATCAGAGAATCCATCTTGCGCGCAAAAAAGGAATACGGTGTTGCTGAGGGATGGTTGAAGGTGTTCCTGAAAGATTATCCTGCCGAGTAATGAATCCGGCGCTGCACCTGGGATTTATTCCTGAGCCACTCTCGTTTGGGTGAAGCATTTACAGGACTAGGTCAATCAAGTTGATGGAACGTTTTACTCTTATGATTTGTGTTTGTATAAGCTGTTGAATATAACCCAGTCTGATGTACTGTAACTAATGGTCTCTATCAATTCCGTCTGGCACACCCAGAAAGGACAACCGGACATCTGCGCCGCGATGGGTGCACATGAAGGTTTGCGGGCATAGCCGAGGGGGAGCAAAGATAGCCCTGCTACGTTGATTCGAAGGGTGCCGTCGCACTCACGGACCGGATTTGCTGGTTACATTACGTTCTTCACCACATCGAAAACGATCGCTCAGCTGGACATACCAACTTGGACCTCCCCTACCCGTGTTCCTCATTCAATGCCCTTCCATATCCAACATACAGGTACGCCTGTATCTACTTTCGCATCCGACCTCGCTTTGGTCCCCGATTGCAATACCGGGCCCAATCACGCAGATGTTCCACCCCCATGAGCGATGAGCACCAGAATATCATGTCACGACGACCACATCTGGACTTGTGCTTATTTTCCATTTGTAGAGTCACGGTAATACGCACCAGAAAAAAGCCCATTTTGGTCAGTCAAACATCTTGGCAGGCGCGCCAAAATTTCCCCGAGTTTGTGTGTGCTGGAACAGCTACTGTAGTCCGGGGACGCGCGTGACTGCGCGTGACCCGGGTGTGACGGCCACCAAACGGCCGCGTTGCGACGCCTTGCAACGTCTCCGCCTCTGCATCTTCCAGGATGACTCCGCGCCCTCTCGACGGGCTTCGAAAATCAAAGACGGGTGGACTCCTCGATGGTGGTCAATGGCCTCGACAGGCCTTTTCGAATCGACGGTTCGCTCGCCAGCTGGCCCCCCAGGGTGGTCCCTCCCAAGTGGACAGGTCATTTTCGCGCGACAACTCTCGCGGCGCCCAATCGGGCTCGTGTTCGCCCTCGTTTGGGCTGTATCGTGGCGTTGCGCCATGTTCGCGCTCGCCGTCTGGTGGTAGCGCCTCGGGGCGTCCGGGTTCGTGCTTGCGTGATGGCGCTTCTGGGTTGCGCTCGCCCTTCTGCGGCAGCGCCTCAGGCGGTGGCTCGTCGACTTCACGTCTGCGCCCGGCCTTGTATTGCGCCCAGAGGACCAACGCCTCGGGCTTAGCGGGGGTGGCTGTCTCAGCCTCGCCAGCGGGTCCGACGCCGGCAGTTCCTTCGGCCAGGGCTGGTGCAACGCCCGCGACCGGCAACGCTCCCCCTCGTTTGTGCGCGTTGACGCACGAGGGTTCGACTTTCCTAATGTCCGCATTCT
>Ga0307510_10001437_pt1 | contig 26190 bp, 16 predicted proteins | sample 12_EM_MG_FD_207224 | JGI IMG/M metagenome (GOLD analysis project Ga0307510, IMG submission 207224) | Populus trichocarpa ectomycorrhiza microbial communities from riparian zone in the Pacific Northwest, United States - 12_EM | ecosystem: Host-associated > Plants > Roots > Unclassified | place... | reverse complement strand
CTTATCGTGGCGAACTGAAGAGGTAACTATCCAACCAAATATATTGAAATCTCTGTCTGTCGAAGTCTGCTCTTTCTAAATCCGAAAGACGCAGCCTTTAAATACATGGCCGGCTTTTCCTAAAGCCTTACTCCTACGAGCACAGCTCGTATCCTAAAACAACTATGGTATCAAACCGATACCATAAAATAATACATAAAACATTCAAGGTATCAAACGATCCCTTGAAACAAAAACTTCAAACAACGGAAGTATCAAATGATACTGCCAAAACACAATCAGGGAGAGGTACAACCTCGTATCCCGAAACCAAACATAAAACAAACAAGGCATCAAATGATACCTCCTGCATAACATAACAAGGCTACAGCCACAAGGCTCGTATCCTGAAACCAAACTAATCCTTAAAGAAAATCCATCAGTAACCATAGTACCTGTACCAGTTACATCAAGCTTATAACAATAGCATTGTAATGTGCCTTGGGGAATGACTGTTAATCTCCAGGACACGAGACTTCTTATTACATTGGCATTTCCCGCATGGAGGAGCACATGTGGGTAGTTCTCGGGATTCCGCTTTGAACATGGAGCTGGAGGGTAGTGGTATACGAGTATGAGCATGAGTGGTCGTCAATTTATGCCCTTGGCAGAATCAAATTACTATCCTAACACCTTAGTTATCATAACATCTCACTTTCCATCACTCTTCACGAACCGCCAGAAATACTTAAGGTCCTGCTTGGCATCTCACTTTTAGAGCATAAAAGTGACTTTTATAGTATAAATTGTGGTATATTAAAGTTTTTATATAGAGGTGTGCTCAGCACTGTACATTAAACTATGATATTTTTTTATTGTGTTTATAATTTTTTATTGTATATATTTATTGTAGGGCTAGGTATCACATCATAAGATATGATTCATATTTCTATATGTTAAACTTGTAATAAAAAATAGCCTCATATTATTTCAGAAACAACTTATAATGCTTACAATTTAATAAGAATTGTCCTTTATTGTTAAAATCTCAATAAAATACATTTTCAACTATTTTCAGGAAACTATACTCTAAGTATTAATAATTATCATATCATTTAGTTGAAGCTAACTTGTTTCAACTTGTATTTTCAATCTACTCCTAGAGAATAATATTCTCCCTAATTATTTTTTATTCATATTAATTTTTTGACTTTTGCCCTAATCCATCTTGGAGGGTAACAATAATTTTTTTATTATTGAAATTATAAAAGTGTTACCGAACACCGATATATTTTTTCAACACTGAATATTTTTATTGGCATATATGCCATTTGCAACTTTTATTGCGATATATTTTTATTGGTACATGCCGAGCAGGGCCTATATCTTATATCCACTTCTATATTTACAGTATACCAAAACAACTTTCGGTCTGCAGTTGGGATAGGGGGGAAAGGTGAAAGAAGGGGACTGCGGAGAAATTAAACTGACAATCAATATACAATGGGAATATGCAACCCGTAACGGGCAGAAAAGGAGTAAATATGATGGAAATCTCGGGCCATACTGGCTCATCTCAATGCGATAAATATATCCCCTACCAACACCAAACTCTAGGCGATAAATCGAAATTGACAAATCCAGACTCGGCTACATAGGAAAGTCTGCGCAGAGGTTTGAACGGATACCTCCTTTGGCCGAGAGAGAAATATTGAAGATGAGGTTCTTGGGCAAATGCCAGGAGGAATGGGAAAATGGGAACTAGCGCAAGGCGCAGGCTTGAACTAGGGGAGGGGGGTAGGTGTGGGCTTGGGAGGAGGGGCGATGGCTGTGATGGAGGTGCTGTGCAGCTGTTGCGGTCCATGCTGGGAATGCGTACCGGTTATCCACATTTGGGGGGCTTGGCTATAGGTCCTTATGAAGAGACGGGGGTGGCAAATTCTGGAGGAGGGAGCAGAGCTATCACTGCCTGGTGCCCTCTCTCAGTAGCCCGATCGAGTGGTGTTTTGCCATCCTTATCTAATTTGTTGGGGTTGACGCCATCCTCCCTAAGTAGTATTTTTACCACTCCCTCTCGCCCATTCCAAGCAGCACGATAGAGCGGCGTTCGGCCGTAGATATTTGGTGAATCGGGGTTGACGCCTCGTGCGAGCAGCATTTTCACCACTCCCTCGTGCCCACGACAAGCTGAAATGAAGAGTGGTGTTCGGCAGGTGTTATCTGGCCTATCGGGGTTGACATCGTCTCGTCCGAGAAGTATTTTCACCACACCCTCGTGCCCCTCGGAGGCGGCGATCCAGAGCGGCGTCTGGCCGTTGTTATCTGGTTTTTCGGGGTCGACGCCGTCTCGCCCGAGCAGTATTTCCACCATTCCCTCGAGCCCAGTGTAAGCAGCCCAATTGAGTGGCGTTTGGCCGTCGTTATCTGGTTCGTCGGGATTGACGTCGCCCCGTCTGAGTAACACTTTCACCACTCCCTCGTGCCCACCGAGAACAGCACCCAAGAGTGGTGTTCGGCGTTCGTTATTTGCTTTGTTGGGATTGACGTCGTCTCGTCCGAGCAGTATTTTGACCACTACCTCACACCCGTTGCCAGCAGCCCAATTGAGTGGCGTTTGGCCGTCTTTATCTGGCTTGTCGGGGTTGATGTCGTCTCGTCTAAGCAGTAGTTTCACAACCGCCTCGTTCCCACTGTAGGCAGCACCCAGGAGTGGTGTTCGGCCGTCGTTATCTGGTTTGTCGGGGTTGGCGCCGCCCCTCCCGAGTAACATTTTCACTACTCCCTCGTGGCCACTGTAAGCAGCACACAAGAGTGGTGTTCGGCCGTCGATATCTGCTCTGCCGGGCTTGATGTCGTCTCTCTCGAGTAGTATTTTCACCACTCCTTCATGGCCACTATGAGCAGCACCCCAAAGTGGTGTTCGGCCTTCGTTATCTGCTGTGTCGGGCTCGACACCGTCTCGCCCCAGCAGCATTTTCACCACTCCATCATGCCCATTCCTAGCGGCCCACACGAGAGGTGTGTTACCTCCACAATCCATTTGGTTGATATCACAACTTTCCATCTCTACCAATCCTGCTGCAATCTCAACAATCCCGAAGAAGGATGCATAATGCAGACCACTGAACAGGGAAATTTTATCGAATTCAACAGCACTACGATAAATCTTCTGTGCTTGCAAGAGGATTTTGGTAGGCGTGTGGCTGTTGTAGTCGTCAAATAGCTTTAGGGCCAGCTGTTTCACGTGATCCGAAAGGTCCAGTTTTGCGTGCACTCCCCAATATAGAGAGGAATATTCGAGAAATGGTGTGACATGGTGATCGGGGGAGGGGCTGGTGGAAAAGGCCTTAGTCTGCTGAGAATGCAGATAAATTAAGCAGGTCTCTGCCATTCTCGAGTGAGCTGTGCCAAAAAGCTCGGGATGAGCCCGGAGGTATTCTTGAAGAGTCAAATGGATTAACCGAACTGTGGAAGCCTCCGTTTCTACGACAGCAAGTCCTTGACAACAGGCTAGCAATGTGCTTATCGAAGGGACATTGTCAATGTTGTGATCCGGCGACCCAATTTCAACTGCTAGGGCGTGGCACAATTCATCGGCCTTCAAAGGCCGCTCCGAGTGAGAGATCCACATCAAAGCAACCATGCCAAGCCTCGCTTTCTCCTCCCCTTGTCCCTTTATCCTACCTAGAGTTGCGCCATATGCGCTCTCTAACCCTAAGCCATCGGTCATCCTTTCGAGCTTCCGTCGCCTGCGATAGATTGTGGGCTCCTGCAGGATAGCATCGATATTGAGCGAAACTAGCAAAAATCTAGACATGTATCTATTAGTGGATGCCTGAGGTGCCTTGCCTAGTGCGGTTGCTTCTACATACATCTCAGATATATCTTCAGGAATTTTCTTTAGGATGTCCGCCTCTAGACTACTATCCATCGCATCTGGGGTTGTGTCCTGTTCTAGCCTAGAATGAAGATATCTAATGATATCATCTCTCTTGGTACTAATTGATAGACTTGTCACCCCTCCGGTCAGACGCCTTTGGATCTCGGGTCGAATGTGTGGCCTCCCAGTCATGAATATTCTAATGCCAGGGGACTTTCGGCGAATTTCGTTGAGCAAATCGAGAAGCTTGACTCGATGCTCTGGCACACATTCGTCCAGAGCGTCAATGCATATGAACGTGCGGTTTTTGCAAGAGGCAGCCTGTAGCATCTTCACAATTTCCGAAAGCTGAGGTCCCTTCCCTCCAAGGGCTTTCCGTTGTTTTTGGTATGCTTGCGATACCTCCTCCGGGAACCCCTCCAGTGCGCTAACCACCGGTTTCAGCAGGGCGCCCATCGTGTTCGCGGGGGACTGGTCGTTTTGGTCGGCAAAGTCAAAATAAAAACCTGCCACGGTAGCGTTTTGTCCTCCAGCCTGATCGTGCAAGCTATCTATTACTAGCGAGCTAATACCGCAGCTAGTCAGCGCTTTCCCTTTTCTGCTATTCCAAGAAGTTCGTCGTTGTTACCTAATATATGTTTTGCCGACCCCCGGATCCCCATAGCAGAACAAAACTGCGTTATCGGATCCATCTCCCCCACTGCTGGTGTGCCAGCTTCTAAATTCCTCAGTGCTCAAGAGCCAGTTCCCTATATTTTCGACTCGACGATCCTGGATATCTTGATGCCGTGACTTGGGATCTAGTGGGGATAGCCAGGCTAGGATATTAGATCGGTCATCGGCAACTGGAAAGTTATTCCACACGTTAAAAGCAGTGTAGGTGTTCAAAGAGTTGATGTTATGGCTGAAAGATTGAGACATTTTATTATCTTCCCAGGTTAAAATATTGGAAGTGATGGTGGATAGAGTTGGTCGACTGCTGGAATTCGTGAGAGCCGATGAAAAGTGGGGTCACTTGTGCAACCTCACGGATACCCGAGGGCCGTCTGATCAATCTCCCTCAGATCTATGCCAACAACATCTTGTCCCTGCCTAGCGCACCAGAAGCGATAGACCTGGGTCGGCAGCGTCCCCCCTCAGTTAACCGAAATCAGGACCAGAAAATCCTACATCCGCTTAGGTGATATCCTGCTGCACAATACAGTGCAGTAAGTTAATGCACCCAACAAACCTTTCGCTGCGATGCACGAACATCCTCAAGCGCCCGTCATTTAATCAACTAGCTCAGTATATTTACAGGACAAGCACCCCATGCCTAATCCATGAATCAGCCGAAAACCTATCGCAAATTAAAAGTCGGGTGACAAAAAAGTCGGGCCAAGGGTCATTTTACATCAAAACCGAGCACTCTTTACCAACCATTTAATCACCCCCCAACACATCCAGTGGTTCCACTTTAGGCCAAATCAAATCAGGGAACAGGTAGAGAGTAGTTTTCAAGAAAGAAAATTGGGTAAAAGGTTTATGGAATTGAGAAATCAGAGATAACCTCCATCAAAGGTGGTTGTCATGTATCTTCAACACGGCCCCATACAAAATCTCAAGTCACTTTCCGATCTTACCACACTATTGCACAGCAAATCATCGAGTTATTAATTTACAGGCTTGAAATTTCGGTGATAGAGCGAAATGATTGTTCTCATGCTTCTTACAGCTTCGCGATATTTGTTACCTAGGGGGCGTTGAGCTATGAATTTCTGAAAATGGCAATTTTTGGTGTAATATAGCCAACGGCCCGAGCTTTTTGTCGCCCGACTTTTACATACCTCCTAACTTAAATCATCGGAGCATTGCACTTCCCAAGGTCGATGCAGGTGGGAAAGCATTCTCGTGTGCAGGTATGGCTCAGAGGAGATTGAGACCACCCGTTTGCCAGTCGTTGCGACCGCCAAGCACTGTACAGCACTTGGGTATCGAGTAGGGTACTGTACAAGTACTTCACGCTGCGCCAAGGGGTGCCGAGTCGCTGAAAGCCGCGGCATTTCTCGCATTTGCCCAACTCTCTCATGATCGGGGCATAAATTCATCAAACTGTCCGGCTAACCTAAGTAGGGATTCGGGTGCTGCAGACTACTGGCATGACGAATAACCCTTTATCCGGGCCTAAGCCAAGAATGCATGATCCAAGCTTTTAGTTACCGCTGGAAATAGCTTATCGAGATTGCAGAGCGAATCTCCTGTCAATGATTTCAGGAGAAACTACCATATAGACAACACTCATAGCGAACCGCACTTGCATGGTACTATGCTGTACTGTGCCCCAGGACATAAACAAAATGAATATTCATAGTACAGTAAGTGAGGGGAAAAAAGGTGTAAACCCGCCTTACCCTGTTTATACACACAGTAGCATGGTAAGGTTTTCGCAACTCTAACCTACTGTAGGATACCAGTTGGTTCCAATATGGGAATATGTGAGATTACAGGAGGCACTGCAAAACAAGAAAAATGTAGGGGACTTGCATCAAGATTGCTGCAAGTGCCAACATGTTTGCAGGTTCACAACCTGGGGCACTACTATAAAAAAATCCAAAATAATGAATCATCTATTGACTATATCTAGAACTATGCATGAAAAAGGGTTTGGGTGCATAATAGAGACCTTTTTCGAGTTTATATTGTGGGGATCATGGAATCAGGTTTTGATTCGGGAGTTAAGGTGCTTCATGCTACATTAGATTTTCCGGGACGGGTAAGGGGTAGGAAGTGTGAGCTATGTTCGGAATATAGCTTTAAGTTTGCGGCTGCAGAGTAGTGACATAAACCTAAACTTGGTGAACTATAGCTTTAGTAGGAATAAACCGCCACCACTCCTTAGCTTACAGCTAGATCTTGGGTTGCTCCTCAAGGATTAGAAATACTTGAACTTTATATCTTCTTCTGTACCTATACCAAAATAACCCTCACGTCTACAGTTCAGAGAGGCAGTGAAAGGGGAGATGGGAATTGCGGAAAAATTAAAGAAACAACCAATATGTAAAGAGGATATATAATGGGAAAACGGGGGGAAGTGAATGTGATGGAAATTCCAGCTATACTGGCTTATCTCAATACAATAGAAATACCCCCACCCCACGCCAAGCCCGATACCATAAAGAGAGGCCGGTGAATCCGGACTTGGGTACATAAGGAAATTCGTAGATTTTTAGATAGGTACTTCCTTTTATCAAAAGAAGTATTTAGGCCAAGTTTTTGTCTAGGAGTTATTGGGGGAGGCGAGGAAAGAAAGGGATTAGGACAGGGTGGGCTTGAGCTGCGGGAAGAGGGCGGACGGAGGGAAGAGGACGGAGGCAATGGCAGTGGCGGAGGTGCTGATGGAGTTGTTACGGTCACCGCGGAAACGGCACATGGGTCATCAGGGCTCGAGGGGGGTAAAGAGAACGGTAGCTTAGGCGGGCGGCGGCAGATTCTAGGGCTGAAGCAACGCTATCACTCCCTTGTGCCCATAGTTAGTATGATAGCATAAAATAGTATTTGGCCGTTGTTGTCTGGTTTGTCGGGATTCCCTCGTGCCCATCGTAAACAGCCCAGCAGAGTAGTTCCCGGCCGTGGTTATCAGGTTTGTCGGAGTTGACGTCGTCTCGTCCGAGCAGTTTTTTCACTACTCCCTCGCGCTCTTTACAAGCAGCCCACATGAACGGTGTGCTACCCCCACAATCCATTCGGTTGATATCGCAACCTTCCCCTTGTTGAACGTGGCCCCCCCCTGGGTGCCTGCCACACGCTTCACCATTACCCGGAAACCAGGAAGACAACCACCACCATTTGTTATGCACCTTTACCTGATCCTTCGTTTCAATTCTGTTAGCTTCACACAAAATCCGGAACAGCCCTGAATATGTAGCGCGACAATATCAAACACCTACTCACTTACAATGAAACTCGGGCACCCATGATAGCAAAACACCAACCGCATCCTTCGCCAGATCCTCTACCCTCGGTGGTCCTCTTAGTAATACCCTCGGTCTCTCAGCTTTCGCCTCGGAAGTAACTCGGAGAAATACAAGACGTTAGAGTGGAAAATGTGTTGAGTGATTCGGCATGCGCAGGAAGTATGCCGAAGAGGAAGGTTGCGATTTGAGAAAGATAAAAGGCACCTTATTCTTCCTTATTCGTCGTATTCTATTCATCGTACGTTCATCTCTCCCTCAACTCGATCACCTGTAATTCGCCTATCAGTCATCCGTTATCAACACTTTGCCATTTCATCTTTTGTTTTTCAACGGCTTTTCATTACCATACTTGTTCGTACCAATAAAAGTTTTCCCGTCGTTCAGCCATTGAATATCGCCACAGCTGTGCATACCCGCGTTGTTGAAAACCAGAGCAGCTAAAATCTCAACAATCCCCAAGAAGGATGCACAATGTAGACCAGCGAACAGGGGGGGTTTATCGAACTTCATAGCATAGCGATACATCTGCTGTGCTCTCGGGAGGGTTGGATTGAATATGTGGTGATCTTAGTCGTCGAGCAGCTTCGGCGCAAGCAGTTTCGCGCCTTCTGAAAGGCCCCGTCTCGCGTGAACTCCCTAACACAAAAAAGAATGTTCACGGAGAAATGGCGTGTCTCGGAGGTTAGGGGAGAGACCAATCGAAAGACCTTGATCTGCTGGGAATTCAGGAACTTGAATAGAGTCAATAGACTTCTGCCATTGCCGAGTGAGTTGGGCCAAAAAGGTCGGGATGAGCTCGGAGGTATTTTTGAAGGGTAAAGTGGATTACCGGACCGTGGGAGCCTCCTTTTCTATCACAACAAGCCCCTGGCAATAGGCTAGCACGTCACCTTGAATGAGCATTTTCGGTATTGAGCCTCGCCGACCCGACTTGGACTGCTGGGGCTTGGCACGGCTCACCAGCATCAAAAGCCGCTCCAGGCGAGACACCTGTATCCGCATCAAAGCGCCCATGCCAAGCCTCGCTTTTTCTCCCTCTTGTCCCTTTATCCGACCTAGCCGCGCCATAAGCATCCCCAACCCTACTCGTGGCGAGAATTAGTCCTGGGCTCAACCAGAATTAACCGTGCCAAGGTTGAGGCCGTGGCCGCAACCCCCGGATGTTCGCAGGCTCACACTCTAATGAGTGCCTGCCAGCTCAACACAACTTTGTGGCTCACCATAGAAACTCTGTGGCTCAATACAACTCTATGGTGCAACGCAACTTGGTGACTCAGCTTAAATTTTTTACTCAGCATAACTTTGAGGTTTAATATAATAATATAGTTTCTAATAAAACAAAAGCTATACTAATCACCTGCACCTACTATCTACAGCAACCAATTATGGCACCACAGGCAGCTCCGGCCTTTGTCCTACCAAGTCGGCGCATTGAGCCCTACGAAGAGGTAGAGAAAGGAATTCAAGCAGCAGTTACCTCTATCCAAGCAAGATCAGACCAGTATGTCAAGATCGCCCAAGTTGCACGAAACTATGAGATTCCATTTACCTGACTTCGAGCACGTTTACAGGGCCGCCAATCCAAACAGGAGCGTCAAGGAGCCAACCACAAACTTTCAGAAGACCATGAACTAGCTGGATGTCAGTACGTTGATCGCCTTGCCACTATCGGTACTAGTACTCACCTACAAATGGTTTCCAGTTGTGCGAATACGATCCTGGCATATGGACATACCAGTTCAGATCCTGCACCTCGAGTTGGCGATAACTGGGCACCACGCTTTCTCGACCGGCATCCAGAATACCATATTCACAAGCAAATGACCATCAATTCAGATTGGAAAAAATCTACAGCAACCTGACAATATTCGTACTTGGTTTGATAAATACCATGCCGTATGCCAGGAACACAATATTCAACCAGCAGACCAATATAACTTTGATGAGACTAGGTTTCGTATTGGTATTGGCCGAGACCAATGGGTCATTACACGAGATCCCAACCGGCCGTCCTACCTCGGTAGCTCGACTAATCGAGACCTTGTTACAGTGTGTGAAACCAGTAGTGGTGATAGGACAGCCCTTCCTCCTATGATCATCCTTTCAGGTGTTATCCATCAGGAAGCTTGGTATACAACAACCAGTATACCTGATAACTACCTTGTTGCAACCTCTGAAACAGGGTATAGTAATGCCGAGGCAGTCAAGGCAGCTACACGTATGGGCCGCCGAGAGTTTGATAAAGCGGAGTTTCTCGATCAGATCGACTCAATTCGTCAGTCCACATTCAAATCATCAACCATTCACTCTCCCTTTCATGCTACTGGCCTAATTCCATTTAACCCATCTATGGTTATTTCCAAGCTCAGAGAGGCTGTTCCTGTTTCATGCATTCCAGTCGAGCAGGTCCCTGGATCTTGTACTCCTAGTACAATCCCGCTTTCCATTCCTACCCTTAGGGCTCAAGGGCAAGAATTGATCCAAAATGCAAGAGAGATGTGACCTGACTTTCAACTTCATCTTAAGCAGGTTCTGCAGGTTGGTTTAGCCCTGGCGCAATCTGGTGAATTGACGAAGGAACATATGGAAAATACACAAGCGGCAGAACACTCTAGAAGTGCCAGACGCCGAGCTCAAAAAAGAAGGCAAATCCAAAGAGGTAGAGTTATATATGCAGTAGACGCACGCCAAATGGTTAAAAATAGAGAGGCTGCAGAGGTGGAAAAGGCTGAAAAGCAATTAACTAGGGCACGAAATGCTAAAAAAAAGGCTGAGACAGCAGCACACAAACTCTTTCTTGATGAGTTAAAGGCTGGTTATAAAGCTTGGTAGGCTAGAACAGCAGGTGGAAGGAAATTGGCTAAGCAGCAAGCAAGGTTACAAAATTAAATGTAGATTAAAAACACTTATAATATGCCCATATACACTTTCAAGTTAAAATTCTATTTAATTTCAAAGTTATGCCGAGTAAAAAATTTAAGCTGAGTCACCAAGTTGCCTTGCACCATAGAGTTGTGTTGAGCCACAGAGTTTCTATGGTGAGCCACAAAGTTGTGTTGAACCGCAAAGTTGTGTTAAGCTGGCAGGCACTCTTTAGAGTGCCCCAGGTTGTGAGCCTGCGAACATCCGGGGGTTGCGGCCACGGCCGCAACCTTGGCACGGTTACCTACAACATTCAACCATCGCCACACAACAAGAACTCAAGTCAATGCCACATTCAAAATTACAAGTCCTATTACTCGATTCCAGGCTCATAAAGAGGAGGAGACAAATATGGCAGGACATAGTATTAATATTCATTAACCTTATAGTTGTAATTGTAATTGTAATCTACCGGCATTGCAGTTATCATTCTGGTTGAATTTCGCGGGGGAGCTGGGTTGCGCCCGTTGTCTCAGGACTTATTCTCGCCGCGAGTAAGTCATCGGTCAGTACACTCAGCTTTCGTCGCCTGCGATAGATTGTGGTTTCCTGCAGGATGGCATCGATATTCAGCGAGGCTAGCTTTTCTATGATACCCATGTCACAATTCGGAAAGTCTTCATGCATTTTCTTAGGATCTTTGCCTCCAAGCTACAGTTCATCACACCATGTCCTGCAGCCGGGAGCGGAAATAGATCCATCAAATCAAAAAATGGGTTTAATTTTCTCTCTATTAGTTTGAAGCCAATAGGCTATTCTATCACCTAACTCAAAGATCTTGTTGGCGCGCCTTTAGGTTTTAACTTTCCAACAGCTCGCTTAGTGTTCTGGGCACAGAGTTCCCTGACAATAACTTTGAATCCCTACCGTACTGGTACTTTCTTTTTCTTTGAACCAGACGGGCGGCCTGAAAACCCCACCTGCTTCACTTACAAGTACCGGTACAGTACTTGTATAACTCATTCCGGAACACACGATTACAACCATCACGATAACATCACCTCTGGGAAACCTTTCTAAAATCACCTGCAAAATAAACCACTCCCCTCATAGCGAGCTAAATGCCTCCTAGAAGGCAGGTCGAGAATTCCAAAAAGGCGGCCGGAAACGCGAAGAAGGCGGCCACAGCGGCCTCAAAGGCCGATGCCCGAAATTCACGCAAGGCAGCCGAGGAGGCTCTAGATTGGGAGAAGGGTACTAAGAATAATGCCAAAAAGCGAGTTCACCAAGATCACATTTGCACAATCTGTTGCTGAGACTTTACTATTAGAGAGGCGGCTGAAGCTAAGAAGCGCAACGCGGCTGCGAGAAAAGCGGCTGCGGCTGCAGCACTGGTAGAGGAGGAAGCTGCAGTGTCCCCGAAGCCTAAGGCTGCCAAAGCCGGGCCCGCTAAGCAGATCACAGAGATCGACTCCCTGGGACCCCTCAATGCTAGCAATGCCGACGACGCCCTTGACGCTTTGAACATAGTTACCGGCGCCTACAAAGGCATTATCTACAAACATCCTGAAAAACGTTATAAATTTGCACACGCCGCATACGAGGAGCGTAGGCTGCCGGAGATGCTCGAGGAGCATAAGGGGGGGATTAGGCTTGGGTCGATAAAGCAGATGATCCATAAGGAGTTTCAGAAGAGCGAGGAGAACCCGTACAACCGGGTTGGCAACGTGCGCTACAACGCTACTAGGGATGAGATCGCGCTTGGGAAGGAGGCTCAGATGGAAGAGATCGAGGCCAGGCTTGGCGGGATGTAGTTGTAGTTTTTCCCTCTCTTTTGCCCGGCGTTGAATCATGATGGGCGGTGGGCTTCATTGTCGTTGGGGTGGGGCACTTGCGCTGGTGCTTTGCCGGTGGTTTTCAAAGTTAAAAAAATGACTTTTCGGTAATGAGTAAACACTGAAAGTTACAATAGGTTACTTTATGCTATAAGCGAATAGTGTTTCTCAAATTCTGGGTATTATAGCATATTTGAAGGCATGAAGGCAACCGAAGGTAGAGCGTGAAGGCTACAATGGATCCTACGGATATTAGTCGAAAGCTAGTCATTAGCGAAGAGTCAAAGTTGTAAAAGAGAATGTAGATAGCACCCTGCCGATTATGCTATTATATTTAGGAGTTTTCTTTAATTTCCTCAATTTCTTCATTCCTTTGCGCATCGCATTATTCCCGGATCCTGATAGAGCTTGGTTAAAAATAACTTTACGACAGTTACGGGCCCCTGGGCCTTTGTACTGTACAACCTCGTTCCAAACGTTCTCGTACCCAGGCTGGTACTGTGACATCTGACATCAAGGGCTATAATACATCCGGTATAAAAGTTTGTCACGGTACTAGCCGGGGTGGGAGAACTTTTTTTATTATTACAATCTTTTTATTATTTTCGGGCTTCTGTAGTGATAATAGCTCGTCTGCCCAACTAACTATGTCTACAGTCCTAAAACTCCTTTCGGACCTTGCCAAAACAATTTAAACCCTTTCCTCTACTATACCTCAATCCCTGTTCCCCTTTCCCCATTTAATATCATTTCCATTTACCTCCCTCAACACCGTCCTACGCTTACCCCCGTACGGAATGATTAAAGAGATAAGGTAACCAGCCAAATATATCCCTGCCTATTTAGATTGACCGTCCCCCCCCCCCAGATATCCTATATCCTAAGGCAGTGATGGTAAGTTAACTGTTCACCGGTGTGCCAAGCTTACATGAAACAGCAAACAAAGTAAGCTAGTTCCATTCCCCATTGTCAACCCGCACTGATAGATAATATAACTCTGGTGACCTCGACAATAGAAACGCGGACTTTAAATCTTGTATACTATGCTTCGGTACCGATGGCAGCAGCTCTTTGTGAAGTCGAAGCAGGTGGGAGAGTGCCCTTGGACAGGGCTACGGGGGACGGCGGGACGGCGGGACGGCAAGTATGAGACATTTCTCCCGGGGGACGGCGGGGCCCTAGTCCTTGGCGGTGAGATGCAGGGCAAGTTTAGAAAAAGCCAGGACGGACGGACTTCCCCGTTGAGAACACTGGGGTAGGCTCAGAAGGGTAAGCATAGGCTCTGCTCTCAATTGGGCTAGGAGGGGCAAGAAAAAAAAGTTGTAGGCGGACATAGGATCATGGTGTATCGTATTAGCAAGCTGGCGCAAGAACGAGTTAAAGGAAGCCTCTCACCACCGCTGGGTGCTTGGACTACAAGCTTGCATAGCACACTATGGAATATGATACGATATAGTACGGTACCGTGCCCTTAGCCGTGCTAGTATATAATGGGGAAAAAGCAAATTTGGGTCTTAATGAATATGTAAGAGGAAGCTGGAAGAGGGGTTACCTCATGGCTTGGAGGAAAAGCAAAGGGCGATTTGAGCTTTCAGATACAAAATCAACTCCACGCATTGCCGGTAAAGACATTGTAAATCTAATTTGGTTCCTCCTGAGCGCTAAGTTATCCTCCGAAAATCGTACATGACGTGGCTGATCCCTGTATCTAAGAGTAGGCAAGAGGGGTTGCGCTACATATGGGGGTTTATAACATGGGGTTTGTGGAATGAGGTATGATGGGAGACTTCTTACTATGATAGTTTTTCCCAGGTCCGGAGGAGAAAGAGGTCTGGGTGCTCTCCCGGGTTCGGCTGGAAGCTCGACGCCGGAGGAGGGCAGTGGTATATAAACGTAACCATTAAACCACCTCACTACCAGAGTATGACACCTTAGCTAATATCTACTGGAGTAACTTCCAATCGCTTTTCACGGGTGGCTAGAGATACGGGAATTTTATATCCTTTTCTTGATATCTAGATAGCCCTCAAGCTTGCGCTGCAGATAGCCGGGGAAGAAGGGGAAAAAGGACTGCAGAGAAATTAAAGAATCGATAATTGATGCCGAAGGGAGATATACTAGTATAGCCAGGGAACAAGGGAGAGAAAGCAAATATCATAGAAATTTAGTGCTAACTTATATAATAATTTTATCCCAATCCAATAGAAATATCTAGAACCAACGCCAAACTCTAAACTCTAAACAGAAATTAATGAATCCTGAGACGGCTACATAAGAATTGGTATAGAGGGCGGTATGGGAATTCCCTGCAATAAAAAAGGGGAATGTTTAGGGTGAGGCTCTGTCATATGTACATTCCGGGAGGGAGGGGAAAATAGGAAATAGCTCAAGGGGGAGACTTGAACTGGGGGAGCAGGTTGGGCGGGGGTGAGTGGAAGAATGCAATAGCGGTGGTGGACTTATGTGGAGTTGTTGCGGTTCGTGAGGTAGTGGCGTGTAAGATATTCCCAAATGTGGGGGGCGGTTACTCCTCGCTCTTATGTTGGGCTGAGGGCCGCAGGTTGTGGGGGCTGGAGTAGCGCTATCACCCCCTTGTGCTCTTCTTCGGTAGCCCGATCGAGCGGCGTTTTGCCGTCCTTATCTAATTTACTAGGGTTAATGTCTGCTAGTCCGAGAAGTATTTTCACCACTCTCTCTTGCCCATTCCACGAGGCAAGATAGAGTGGCGTTCGGCCATGGATGTTTGGCTTGTCAGGGTTGGCATCCCGTCCGATGAGCATTTTTAGAATTCCCTCATGCCCATGGCAAGCAGCGATGAAGAGCGGCGTTCGGCCGATGCTATCCGGCTTGTCCGGGCGGACGTCCTGCGGTTCGAGTAGCATTTTCACCACTCCCTCGTGTCCATTCTCAGCAGCACCCCAGAGTGGTGTTTGTTCTTTGCTATTTGGTTTGTCTGGATTAACGTCGTCTCGTCTGAGTAGAATTTTCACTACTCCTTCGTGCCCTTTGGAGGCAGCGGACCAGAGGGGCGATCGGCCGTCATTATCTGGTTTGTCGGGTTTGACGCCCTCTCGGGCGAGTAACATTTTCACCACTTCTTCGTGCCCACACCAAGCAGCAGAATGGAGTGGTGTTAGGCCCATGTTATCTGGTTTGTTCGGATTGACGCCCTCTCGTCCGAGTAATGTTTTGACTACTCCCTCGTGCCCACTCCAAGCAGCGCAAAGGAGGGGTGTTCGACCGATGTTAGTTGGTTTGTCAGGGTCGATATCTCGCCCAAGAAGCATTTTCACCACTCCCTCGTGCCCACACCAAGCAGCGGAATGGAGCGGAGTTAGGTCCATGTTATCCGGCTCATCAGGGCTGATGTCGTCTCGTGAGAGTAGCAGTTTCACCACTCCCTCGTGCCCTCCCCAAGCAGCACCAGAAAGTGGCGATTCGCCGTTGTTATCTGCTCTGTCGGGGATGACGTTGCCTCGCCCGAGTAGAACCTTCACCACTCCCTCATGCCCATTCCTACAAGCCCACACGAGAGGTGTGCCACCCCCACAATCCATTTGGTTGATATCACAACTTTCAATCTCAACAAGGCTGGTTACAATCTCAACAATCCCGAAGAAGGATGCGCAATGCAGACCACTGAAGAGGGAAACTTTATCGAAGTCAAGAGCATAACAATACCGTTTCTGTGCCCCCAGTAGGATTTTAGTGGATATGTGGTTGTTGTAGTCATCAAGTAGCTTCAACGCAAGTAGTTTTGCGCGATCTGAAAGGCCCCTTTTTGCGTGCACTCCCCAATAAACAGAGGCATATTCGAGAAACGGCGTGGCTAGGAAGTCGGGGGAGAGGCTGATCGAAAAGGATTTGACCTGTCGGGAATTCAGGTAAGTCAAGCAGGTCTCTGCTATTGTTGAGTGAGCCGGGCTGAAAAGGTCAGGATGGGCCCGGAGATATTCCTGAAGGGTTAGGTGGATCAGCCGGACCGCTGAAGTCTCCTTTTCTACCACGACGAGTCCTTGACAACAGGCTAACAATGTACTTATTGAAGGAACATTGCCGGTATTGAGATTCGGTGACCCTATCTCTACTGCTAGGGCGTGGCACAGTTCCTCGGCATTCAAGGACCGCTCTACATGAGATATCCACATTAGAGCGGCCATGCCAAGCCTCGCTTTCTCCCCGCCCTGTCCCTTTATCCGATCTAATGTTGCGCCATAAGAGCCTCCTAGCCCTGACACATCGGTTATTGCGCTGAGCTTTTGTCGCCTGAGATGGATTGTGGGCTCCTGCAGGATGGCATCGATATTGAGCGAGACTAGCAAGAATCTAGACAGGTATCTGTTAGCAGATGCTCGATGTATCTTCCCCAGTGTCGCTGCTTCTACATGCATTTCGGATAGATCTTCAGGAATTTTCTTCAGGATATCTGCTTCTAGACAACCGTCCATCGCGTCCGGGGTTGTGTCATCTTTCAGCCTGGAATGGAGATATCTAATGATATCGACTCTTTTGGTACATATCGGTAGACACGTCACTCTTCCAGTCAGACGCCTTCTGATCTCGGGCTCGATGTGCGGTCTTCCAGTCACGAATATTTTAGTGCCTGGGGACTTCTGGAGAATTTGACCTAAAGAATCAAGAAGCTTGATTCGATGTTCAGGCACACATTCGTCTAAGGCGTCAATGCATATGAACGTGCGCTCTTTGGAAGAGGTAGTCTGCAGCATTTTCACAATATCCGAAAGCCGAGGTCCCCGCCCTCCAAGGGCTTTTTTTTGACTCCGGTATGCTTGCGATATCTCCCCCGGGATCTCCCCGAGTCCACCAACAACTTGTTTTAGTAGAGCGCCCATCGTGCTCGCGGGGGACTGCTCTTTTTGGACGGCAAAGTCGAAGTAGAAACATGCGACGGTAGTATTTTGTTTTTCAGCCTGATCACACAAGCTGTCTATCACCAGTGAGCTAACATCACGACTAGTCAGCCTTGCTTTTTTTCTCCTACCCCAGGTGCTTCATCTTTGTTACCTGATATATGTCTTGCCCACTCCTGGGTCTCCGTGGCAAAACAAGACTGCATTGTCGGATTCACTTCCTCCGCTACCAGCCTGCCATCTGGCAAACTCCTTGGTTTGTAATAGCCATTCCCCTACACTTTCGACTCGGCGGCCCCGGATGTCTTCATGCCGTGACTTGGGATCTAGTGGGGATAACCAGGCTAGGATACTAGATCGGTCATCGGCAGCTGGAAATTTATTCCACACGTTAAAGATGTTGAAACAATCTGTGTTGTGACTGAAAGGTTGTGACATTTTTCTCTTTTTCTCTTTTTCTCTTTTTCTCTAGTTAGGATAGTGTTGATGATGGACGATGGAGTGAGTGGGCTCCCGGGGTTCTTTATCCGTTCTTTGGGGCTGAAGAAAAGTAGGCTATTTGTGGAACCTTAGCGACGCCTTAGAATCGTCTTACCGGCCCCCCCGGGTTTGAGATAGCGGCGCCCTGCTTGTGCTCACGGGATCAGAAGAGGGAAATGTCACACCTGTTTAGGCGCCATCTTGTTGTAAAGTCATGTGCACCACAAATCTTCTATGATTCACAAACACCCTAAAGCGCATGTGGTTGAACCAACTCTTGGGAAAAGCGCAGTGCTCTCCCACCGGGTTCTTCATGCTGAAATCTCTTAGAGCTGGTCCCAGTGTTTCAGCGCCCTCACCGGATCCGTTCGGTGCTTGGAAAACTCATACTGGTTTGATTTGGGGAGTGGAAACATGAAACAAAGGAGACGGAGCGGACTGGCACTAGGTTTGATTATGACGCTTGGTTTGCGTCCATATTAACTGACACGTAACTATAACTTAGTGGCTACTCTCCCTTTCTTATATTATCTTTCTCTCTTATTCTCTGATTTTTGCCAAGAATTTCTACGAAGGCCTACAATTTGCTTCACTCTCAGTTAAAAATCCCACATTGTATACATCCGCTCTTCTGCACTCGTTAGACACCAATCTCGGCTCATTAACCTGACACCCTCGCTGTTGCTCTTGTATAGAGGTGAAAATATTGGCGTTCTCACCCTTCCCTTAAAGACCTCGCACGGGAGGATGGGGGCCCTCCATTTTGATATCTAGCAGAGCGGCCAAGTGCTTGTGCCAAGGATGTATCTAGGCACCACAACGTTAGTACAATACAAGCACTCTACCCGAGCGTAGTATCATACCTGCACTCGTGCAGCACTGAGTGCGGGGTTCTGCAGCTTACTACATTTCTCCTAATATACCCGTAGCCCATCTTTCCCATAATCCGGGTATAAATTCGGCAAAACCCCTCGGATAGCCTAAGTATGAATTCGACGACCCGTTGAATATCAATCACCCTATCTGAGCCTAGCTTAATAGTACGAAATCCAGGATTTAACTTACCGATTAAGGTAACTGACTGGGTCTGTAGAGTAAATCTCCCGCAAACAGCTCTATGATAAATCATCATAATATTGATTATAATCTTTGTGAATAGTAACCAAAAAGTGAATAAAACTGATTTATTTGATAGACTGTGCACGGGGGAGGGGTATTTTAACTTCTCTTTGGCATGTTAGGCACGGAAGCCGAGTTAAGATTTTTGTAGCTGCGATTTGTCATATAATATTAATTGATTGCAATAGGGTACAGTGGCTTATACTATTATCATACCATAATTATAGAGATATCATACAGGTAAATGGGAAGGGTGGTTGGAGCTCCACATCCAGGGCAAGAGCAGGGGAGCGACTGTTGGATTTCCTATAGGTCATGACGTTAGGTAGTTGTGTTGATATGCATGTATGATATGTAGATATGCGGCCAGGAGAGATACTGTTGTAGGGCGTGTAGCGATGTAGTTTCCGGCGATTAGGCATTCTGCAATGGGTTGTTTTTATATCCTATTCAGCTAGGCATACGATATTTCTTTCATGGAGTGGCTGATGTTCCTAGCCATAGGGTATGAGGTATCGGGTACTTGGTTTCATTGTTTCTTTCGTATGATATGATATCATACCATATACAACTAGGCTTACTGGATTTGGTACACTGGCAATGCTCGGGCTTTAGGGCTACGGAGGATGAGATATCAACATTGTTGTAGATTGTGTGTGATCGTTGGGGATCAGGTTTTGTTAACTGCGCGTGATTTTTTAGAGTTCGTGGAGTATCTCCTGGCTAGTCCTTGGCTAGAGAGAGAGCAGAGATCTAGTCCACTACTGTTTAGTCTCTGCTGCTCCACTTGCAGTCAATTGCGATCTCACTATTGCTCTTTGCTTCATTCGTGTTTTCCTTTAGGCTCCTTCAGTGACAATAGGCTAAGCCCTCAGTCTGGGCTGGGAAGAGGAAGCTCCAATATATTCAACAATAGAATGTGATATGGGAACAATCTTTATTTTTTATCAAAAACACTAAGTTATGTAAAAGTGGGGGTATAAAATCGCGGGCTGGGTAATGAGGAATGCGAATATCAGAGTGGATGGATAGGTATTCTCGTTCTTGATTCTACTAGGTAAGATTGGAGATAACCCAACTAGATACAGGGAGAATGCTCTCCATATGAGAAAAATAAGGGACAGCGGTGTAAGATAAGCGCAAACTGTGTTTGACCCTAAAAACCTACCATGAAAATTCCAATGGAATATGCATGTAATACATAAGATGGTGAGAGGAAATAACCAGAAATAATTATAAATTAAAAACCTAAAAGGGGGATAAATAATCTCTGAAATATCTTGAATATTCTGAACACCTGATAAGCAAATATATATGAAGTCCTTTAATTATTGTAATGAAATATTGGTAAAATATATCTAGAACTATTGCTGAAGAGAAGCTTGACTGCATATTAAGGTACTTTTTTCTTTGTTTACATCTTTAGAGTCGTGGGGTGATGGTTTGATTTCAGAAACAAGAGCGTTCCACCTATGTTAGTCTCTCTTCTATCGTATGGGTAACCTTAAGAGGGGCCAGCAGTCTTCCGAATTTGACTTTAAGCTCGGGGCTGCAGGGTAATGATATTGTTAAGCTGTGCCCTTAATAAGAACAAATTACCGCCATCCTAGATAACGGCTAGAGGTGATGTCGCTCTTCCCGACTTCGAAATACTTGAACTTTATGCCTTTTTCTCGTTCTACATTTAAATAACGCTCATGTCTCCAGTTCAGAGGGGCGAGGAAAAAGGAGGAAAGGGGAATTGCGGAATTAGTAAGGAAAGAACCGGTACGCAAAGAGGATATACAATTGGAGAGCGGGGGAAAAAAAGTAAATAGATTATCGTAGAATTTTTGACCGATACTGGTTTGTCTCAATACAATAGAAATATCCCACACCAACCCAAAACCTTAGACAATAGTCAAGAACTGAGAAATGGTGACCTGGCCGGGTGAGGAGATCCGGGTAGATGTTGGGATGTGTATTTCCTGGGACGGAATGAGAAATATTTGGGCCCAAGTCCTTATTGAACGGCTGTGCTTGGCGTTGATATCTACGAGAGAGAAGCAAATTGTCCAGATTTGTAGATGACCCGGGCACAGGATAGATTGTTTTATAATAGAATATACCAACATGTTGTTCCCCTGTTATCAAGGGAGTGTGTAGAGGAATAACGGCATATGGTAGGTACAAAGGTAAGTGTAGTGATTCATGGCAGGGTCAGGATGTGTTCTTTGTGTTTTACTTATACAAATGTCTACCTTTAGGTTAGTTTTAGAATGAGAAAGTGTGAATAAGCAGAACAAACGAAGTGCGAGTGGAAGTTACATTTCATATTCTTCCTACAAAGTGCCTACCACGTGAATTCTCCTATTCTAGCGTCTACCGGGGTAGGACCATATTTTCCCACATTGACAGTTATCTTGCAGGCAGGTTCGGGGAGGCAGGGAAGGACAGAAATTAGCGCAAGTTGGGGAGGTGAACTACGGAGGGAGGTTAGGCGGGGGAGGAAACCGCCGTAATGGGCACGTGGTGAAGCTGCTGCCATCCCTAAAGGGATGGTAGGGTACTAGGTTATCCGAATCTAGACCTGGTAAGGGGGTAATAGCTCTAGCCTTATGGCAGGCTGGGAGCGGGAGATTCTGGAGGCTGGAGAAGCGCTATCACTTTCCAGTGCCCTTCCCTGATAGCCAGATCTAGAGGCGTTTTGCCATCCTTATCTAATCTGTCGGGGTCGACGTCGTCCCGTTCCAATAGTAATTTCACAACTTCATGATGCCCATTCCGAGCAGCACGATAGAGTGGTGTTCGGCCTAGTGATGGGCACGATCATGCTCGAGCAGAAAATTTAGCCCATGCTCGAGCATAAATCGTGCTCGAGCACACCAAAAATTTATGATCGAGCATGATCGTGCCCATCACTAGTTCGGCCATTGATGTTTGGTTTGTCGGGGCAGACGTCGTCCCGTTCAAGTAGTATTTTCACCGCTCCCTTGTGCCCATTGTGAGCAGCAATGAAGAGGGGTGTATTGCCATAGTTATCTAGTTTACCAGAGTTGACGCCTTGTCCGAGTAGTATTTTCAGAACCCCCTCGTGCCCACAGCAAGCAGCATCGAAGAGCGGTGTTCGGCCAATTCTATCTGGTTTGTCGGGATTGACTTCGCCCCGTCTAAGTAGTATTTTCATCACTCCCTCATGCCCACACCAAGCAGCGAAATGGAGTGGTGTTAGGCCCACGTTATCTGGTTTATCGGGAGTGACTTCGTCCCTTCTAAGTAGTATTTTCACCACTCCCTCGTGCCCACACCAAGCAGCGGAATGGAGTGGTGTTAGGCCCATGTTATCTGGTTTGTCGGGATTGACGTCCTCTCGTCCGAGTAATGCTTTCACTACTCCCTCGTGACCACTCCAAGCAGCACAAAGGAGCGGTGTTCGGCCATTGCTATCTGGTTTGTCGGGAGTGACTTCGTCCCGTCTAAGTAGTACTTTCACTACTCCCTCGTGACCACTCCAAGCAGCACAAAGGAGGGGTGTTCGGCCGATGGTAGTTGATTTGTCGGGGCTGACGTCTCTTCTGAGAAGCATTTTCACCACTCCTTCGTGACCACGCCAGGCAGCTAAATGAAGTGGCGTTAGATCCATGTTATCCGGTTTGTCAGGGTTGACGTCGTCTCGTGGGAGCAGCATTTTTACGACTCCCTCATGCCCATTCCAAGCAGCACCCGAGAGTGGCGATTCGCCGTTATTATCTGCCTTGTCGGGGTCAACATCGTCCCGTCCGAGTAGTACATTCACCACTTCCTCATGCCCATTCCTGGCGGCCCACATGAGAGGTGTGTTTCCACCACAATCCATTTGGTTGATATCACAACTTTCAATCTCTACAAGGCTGGTTACAATCTCGGCAATCCCAAAGAAGGATGCGCAATGCAGACCACTGAAGAGGAAAATTTTATCGAAATCAAGGGCATAACAATATCGTTTCTGTGCCTCTAAGAGGATTTTAGTGGATATGTGGTTGCTGTAGTCATCAAATAGCTTCAACGCAAGTAGTTTTGCGCGATCCGAAATGTCACGTTTTGCGTGCATTCCCCAATGCAGAGAAGAATATTCGAGAAATGGTGTGTCTCGGAGGTCGGGGGAGGGGTTGGTCGAAAGGGCCTTGACCTGCCGGAAATTCAGGTAAGTTAAGCAGGTTTCTGCCATTATCGAGTGAGCTATTCCAAAGAGGTCGGGGTAGGCACGGAGATATTCTTGAAGTGTAAGGTGGATTAAGCGGACAGTGGAAGCCTCCTTTTCCACCACGACAAGTCCTTGACAACAAGCTAGTAACGTGTCTATTGAAGGAACATTGTCGGAATTGAGATTCGGTGACCCTATCTCGACTGCTAGGGCATGGCATAGTTCATCAGCATTCAAGGACCGCTCGGCGTGAGATATCCACATTAAAGCGGCCATTCCAAGCCTCGCCTCCTCTCCACCCTGCGCCTTTATCCGACCCACTGTTGCGCCATAAGCATCCCCTAATCCTAAGCCATCAGTCATCGCGCTGAGCTTTTGTCGCCGGCGGTGGATTGTAGTTTCCTGCAGGATCGCGTCGATATTCAGCGAGACTAGCAAGAATCTTGATATGTATATGTCAGTGCACGCTTGAGGGAGCTTCCCAGTGCCGTTGCTTCTACATACATTTCAGATATATCCTCAGGAATTTTCCTCAAAATGTCTGCCTCCAGACCACCGTCCATCGCATCCGGGGTTGTGTCTTCTTTCAGCTTGGAATGAAGGTATCTAATGATGTCGTCTCTCTTGGTGCTTATTGATAGACAGGTCACTCTTCCAGTCAGACGCTTTCCGATCTCCGGCCGAATGTGCGGCCTTCCAGTCACGAATATTCTGGTGTCTGGGGACTTCTGGAGAATTTGACCTAAAGAATCAAGAAGCTTGGTTCGATATTCTGGCACACATTCGTCCAGAGCGTCAATGCATATGAACGTGCGCTCTTTGGAAGAGGTAGTCTGCAGCATTTTCACAACATCCGAAAGCCGAGGTCCCCGCCCTCCAAGGGCTTTTTTTTGCTCTCGGTATTCTTGCGATATCTCCCCCGGGATCTCCTCGAGTCCACCAACAACCTGTTTTAGTAGTGCGCCCACCGTGCTCGCGGGAGACTGCTCTTTTTGGACGGCAAAGTCAAAGTAAAAACATAAAACCGTAGCATTTTGTTCTCGAACCTGATCACACAGGCTGTCTATCACTAGCGAGCTAACATCGCGACCAGTCAGCCCTTGTCTTCCCCTATCCCGCCAGCTCCACCCTTACCTAATATAAGTCTTGCCGACCCCTGGATCTCCATAGCAAAACAAAACTGCGTTATCCGATCCACCTCCTCTACTACCAGCCTGCCAGCTTCTAAACTCCTCGGTTTGTAATAGCCATTCCCCTACACCTTCGACTCGGTGGTCTTGGATGTCTCGATGCCGTGACTTGGGATCCAGTGGGGATAACCAAGCTACAAGTCCCAGGCATGAAGAACCCGAACACAGGGGGGGTCCTGGCAGCTGGGAGGACAACGGCACAGACACCAAATTATCCCTGTAAATAACAAAATTAGTGAGTGTGAAATTAAGAAAAAAGTGGAGGATTAACAAAGATATACATTCTTTCGGCACGATATTTAGAAGTAAGTGTAATAAGATAAAAATACTATACATTTATAATTAAAAATATAAAATATATAAAATATAAAATAAGATAAAGAGTATAAAATAAATACAAAAAAATACAAAAAAAGGTTCACCAGCGGGTATGTCCCCCGGAGGCTGCAATAATAGCCTCAATGCGCGCCGGCATTGAGTCTATGAAGGTTAAAAGATCAACTTCATTGATCTTATGGGATTCCTCTTTAATGGCTTCTGCCATTGCAGCTGAACCCTCCGGCCGGGGAGAACGTTTGTTTAACATATCTTTTAACATCAGCAAAAATAATACCTTGTGTGCTGTGCGCCCCGTGCGTCTGACGCCCGGGACGTCGGAATGCTAATCGCGAATCAGGACGTAACGTCGGATCCACGTCGCATCCTGACTTTGCGTCACCTAGCGCCATCCGTCCTGACGCCATCCGTACACGGACCCCTACGTCCTGTGCGTCCTGACTGCCTCTGGTGTTCCTCTATTACCTCCTGACTCCCCCTGATCTACGACTCTTCCGTTCCTACTGCGTCGGGTCCTGCGCGATTGTGTTCTGACTGCGTCGAATCTATGACTCTCCCGCCCTGATGCCGGTTCCTTCTCAGCGAACGTCAGGGCTTCGCTCATCTTCAGATCTCGCGTCCTAATGTTTTCACACCCTGCCGACCTCGTCCGGATCCCACGATCCGCATCTCTCCATTCCTGACGCCTGCTCACTTCTTCCTGATCTTACGCCCTATATATGCCGCGTCCTGATCCGATCGTGACTCTATCTGATGCCGCGTTTTCATCCGGACTCATCGTGTACTTAGTCTAATGCCATCCTGATCCTACGCCTAGGCACTTCTCTTCTTTCAAACGCTGTCACAATGTGTTTTACTATCCTGATCGCCAAGATGCACCTGTTAAGCGTTGCTTCTATTAATTCTATTCTGAATTCCTTGAGTTGGCTAGACGCCCTCATGTTAATACGACTATGCTCCTCGCACACTTTCCTATATGTGAGAACGCATCCCAAAACCACTACACTACACATGCTCAGCATTCTAACTACCCGCATCTAGGCTCGCACTTTCCCCCTGCTCCATATCCCACGGATCAGTAGTCTGCTCCGCCGGCTCTAGATCATCAAGGCTGAGCGCGAGCTGTCGCAATGTAGTCGGAGTCACAGTATTGTCCAAAGTTAGCCCCGCAGCCACCTCCTGTGAGCCGTTCGGAGTCTGTAGGTCCGAATCGAGGAAGTTGAGTAGCCGGGTTGCCGACCCCTGGGTGAAATCGAAAGACGTGACAGTTTCCTGTGAATCGTTTCGGTTTTCCGGGGCTCCAGCCAGGGCTCCAATACGCAGGTTGCCGGGAGTTTGACTCTCAATCTGTGAAGTTGGACGTGTCTGAATGCGTGGAGTTGGGCGTGTCGGAATCCGAGGAGTTGCCCGTGGGGGGGCCGTCTAGACATCTGACTCTGCACCTCGGCCGCCACTGCTTCCCAATCGTCAGTAAACCCTTCACGGCGATCTTCCTGTATCCCATGCTCCTTCCCCATTTTCGC